>FUFK010038926.1_pt1 | contig 36165 bp, 18 predicted proteins | sample 1021851 | NCBI WGS metagenome assembly FUFK01 (sample SAMEA51879418, study PRJEB19060) | metagenome | reverse complement strand
GGGTATGTAGGGAAAGATTATACAAATCTTGTTCATTACTTAGAGCTTTATGATATTGAGGATAAACAGTATTTTTTAGAATTACTCGCATGGCTAGATGCAAGAGCTATCAAACAATCTTCAGAAAAAATGAAGAGGGAATATGATAAATTAAAGAGAAATCGTGGCAAATAAAATTAATCTAACTCTAAAGGTGAATGATGATGGTAGCCTTGATATAACTGCGAAGAAAGCAAAGAAAGCTGCGCAGGAAACCGAAAAGCTCGGTAAAGCTACCAATAAAGCAGCAGAAGCCCGAAATAGATATAATAAAGGAGAAAAAGGTGTAGCCCAAGCGGGCATGAATAGCACTAAAGCTTTCTCCAAAATGCGTAACGAGATGGGAGGAGGTTCTTCTGGTCTTGTAGGTGCCTATGCCACACTCGCAGCTAACGTATTCGCAGCAACGGCTGCATTTGGTGCTTTACAAAGAGCAGCAGAGTTTGAACAACTAACTGCTAGTGTTGAATTTTTTGGAAATGCAGCAGGACGAAACTTAGAACTAATTGTAGATCAACTAGTAGAAGTTACAGATGGAGCATTGAGTGCTGAGCAAGCTTTTCGTGGAACAGCTCTTGCTATATCTTCGGGATTTGATACTGAACAATTAGTAAAACTTACTGAAGTTGCAAAAGGTGCTTCAGTAGCTTTAGGCCGTGACTTAAACGATGCTTTTGATCGTTTGGTACGAGGTGCCGCAAAACTTGAACCTGAAATATTAGACGAATTGGGTATTATGGTTCGTCTTGATGATGCTGTTAGAGATTATGCTACAGAGGTGGGTAAAGTTCCTGGGCAGCTTACTGCATTTGAAAAACGACAAGCCTTTTTAAATGCTACTATTAAAGCGGGTGAAGAACAGTTTTCAGAACTGCAAGATAGTGTTCCTGTAAATCCTTTTAATCAACTTGCAGCCGCGTTTAGTAATCTTACAAAAGAAGGAATTGGTTTACTAAATAACGTACTAATTCCTGTTGCAAATTTCTTTTCTAGTTCTCAAACTGCTCTTATTGGAGGTACTGTTCTTTTTGCTTCTACTATTTCTCGTCAAATGCTTCCTGCTCTTGCAGATAGTGCTGGAAGATTAAGAGATGTTGCGGCAGCTTCTAGAGATAATAGTGTTGCAAATTTAGAAATGCTAGATTCTGTAAGTAAAAATGATACTCGGTATAGTAGGTTTCTTACGGGACTTGCAGATGGAACAAAAACAATAGACGATGCCGATGATGCAATAAAAAGTCTAGATAGATCTCATGCTTTTCATCAATCAACTCTAGAGGGTACAAATAAAAGAGTAAAATTAAATGATACTACTAGAAAGGTAGCAAATGCTGGAAGAGCGGCTGCTGTAACTCAACTAAATCTTCTCACTGCAGCATTAAATGCAAACTCTTTAGCTACTGCTCAAAATACTGCATCCTCTGCTGCTTCTGCATTTGGAGCATTGCAGTTTGGTACTGGATTTACTCTTTTAAAAGATGCTATTACTGGATATAGTAGCGAACTAGATGAAAATGGTAAAAAATCTAAAAATGCTAAAAAGGGTTTTAAGGGATTAAAAGTCGCTGCATTTGGTGCAGGGGCGGGGCTTCGTTCTATAACTGCGGCTGCTTTTGGTCTTCTTGCACCATTAGGATTACTTATTTCTTTTGGACCTGCGATACTTGATTTCTTCAAAAATAAATTTTTTCCAGAAGATGCAATGCAGAAAAAATTTGACGCATTACTAAGACTGACGGAAAAAGTTGAAGATGCAGAAAAACAATTTACTGAAACATCTCTTACCGGAGCTAATCAAAGAGTTGCGGGGGCAAAAGCGGGTCTCGGTGTTCAAGCAGAAATTATAAGAATGTTAGATCAAACTCTCGCTTTAGAACAAAAACAGGGTGTTGAGATGGCAACAAATGCTGGGCCAAGGATTGGATTCTTAAAAGCTGATTTAGATTTATTAAGGCACAGAGAACAGCAACTAATTGCTAACGGTGCTGCAAACAAGAGAAATGGTGTTACAGCAAATAACGCTTTAAAAGACGTTAGAAGACAAATACGTGAAACGACAACAGAAATAACAGAGATGCAAAATCAACTCGATGAAGGTATTATAAAAGCTGCAGGACAAGGAGAAGGGTTCAAAGAAGCAATAACAAATGCTCTGGCAGCTATAAAAGCCTCTCCAGAAATAGGCACATTTATGAGTCCTGCTATCAAAAACTTAGAGACTATGCTTGCAAACTTTAAAGGAACACCAGAAGAAGTCGAAGCTTTAAAGAAAAAATTTACGGAACTATCAAATGAAGCAGATGCAGGAACTCAATTTATAAACGGAATACAAGGTGCAGTTGCTGGATTAGCAACACAACAAAATGCTTTGAAAAGTAAAGCTCAAGGGCCATATGATGCGATTACAAATGCAGCAAAAGGAGTAATAGCAGAGTTTGATAAGTTAGAGGAAAGCGGTAAAAGTATTGCTGAAGTTTTACAGGCTGATACTCTTGAAAAGTATAAAGATCAAATTGATAATATCTTTGGAAAAGGTGCTACAGAAGCGGATATGCGGGCTTTTACAAAGAAATTAATTGAAAATAATAATACAGTAAAAGAGTTTCCGGGTAAATTAGAAGAAAGCAAACAAAAATTACAAGTTTTAAATCAAGTTGCAGGATTAAGCCCTGTAGCTTTTGCGGCAGCAAATAAAGAATTAGATAATCAAAGACAACTCAAAAAGGACGCACTAGCTGCAGAAAGAGATTTAATTGTTGCAGCAGAAACTAAAAATGGAGTATTAAGTGAAGAAGGAAAAATACTTCAAGCAAACTTTAATAGAAGAATAGCTGCTGTAGAAGCTGAAGCAAAGTTAGATACTCTAGCGGTAAGAAGAATAAAACTTTCTCAACAAACTTTAGAAGATGCAAGAGAAAGATTAAAAATAGAACAAGATGTTGCAAAAGAAGTTTCGAGAGCTATAGATTTAACCGAAAAATCTTTAGTACAACAAGCAAAACTAGATAATCTTAAAAAGGGAAGAGGAGCAGTAACTACGGCAGTAGATGATTTTAATATTCAACAACAACTTATTGGGGAGAGAAAAGCTGCTGCCCAAGAAGAATTCGAATTAAAAAATAGGGCGATAGAGATTGAAACTAGACTTGCAAAACTTCAATTTGAACTTGTGCAGAAACAGCTTATAGCTGCAGGAAAATTTGACTATATTGTTGGGCAGCAAATTGCTAACGCACTTAACGACTTGGATGAATTGAGCAAAAGAAAAAAAGAAAATAATAAGTTAGATAGAGATAATATTTTAGAGGGCATAGATTTACAAGATAAAGCTGCAAAACGAAGAGCATTAGAGTTTTTATCAGGAAAAGGTGCTGGTGGTGTAGCGGGTCTTCTTGATCTTCAGAGTATGTTTGTTGGAGAAGGGCCTATGAAGGAATCTGGCTTAGACTTCTTACTGAATGAAGGAGAACTTCGTGATAAAGTTGAGTTTGCAAAAGGATTAACAGCAGAATTTAAAGAAAGTTTAAAAAGCTTAGGTCCTGATGGCGAGTTTGTAAGTGCTGTTATGGATGGAGCGTTTGCAATTAGTGATGCTTTTGTAGTTATGGGAGAGCAGTTGAAGAAGGCCTCGACAGATAATGAAAAATCTGCGGCTAAATTTGCTATGGCTGGTGCTGCAATTGGTGCTGTTAATTCAATGATACAAGCAGGGTATCAAAGAAATGTTGCAAATATTGATGCTCAAATAGCTGCTGAAAAGAAAAGAGATGGTCAGTCTGCTGCTAGTCTTGCCAAAATAGCGGCAATGGAGAAGAAAAAAGAGCAGCAACAGAGAAAAGCATTTGAAATGAATAAAAAAATGCTTATTGCCCAAACTATAATGAATACTGCTGCTGCTGTTATGGCAACAATGAAAGACACTGGATTTTTCGGCAGCCCACTTGCAATGATAGTAGCAGCTATGGGTGCAGCTCAAGTTGCAATGATTGCTTCTCAAAGTTTTCAAGGCGGAGGCAGCGGAGGCTCTGGAAGTACAGGTATTCCTAGCAGTGTAAGTATGGGCAATCGAAGAGACAGTGTAGATATATCAAAATCACAGTCAGCAAGAGGAGAGCTTGCATACTTCCGAGGAGAAGCTGGAACAGGTGGCCCGGAAAACTTCCGAGGAGCTTTTGCAGGTTATAGAAATCGTGCAGAGGGAGGAACTACAGGCTTTATGGTCGGAGAGCAAGGACCAGAATTATTTATGCCTGATCGCCCAGGAAGCATTATTCCAAATGATGATATAGCAGAAGTGGCACCAACAAATGTTACTTTCAATATAAATGCAATTGATGCTGTTGGTGTAGAAGAAGTTATTTCAACTCAAAGAGGAAATATAATTGGAATGATAAGATCCGCTGCAAATTCTTATGGACAAGATTTTATAGAGTCAGTTGATACAACAGTATTTGATGATAATACTATTCGATCACAAGCTGGTTCAGTGAGTAGATACTAATGAGTGCTTTTTCAAGTTTTCAAAACATACTTCCAGACCCGAATAACGCAATCAGCTATGCCGGGAATAGTGACTCTGGCAACGTTGGAGGAGCAACGGGGCCTGGTTTTGCTTCTGTAAAGTTTTCTTCTGAGCAACCTCTCATGAGGGATAGAACTAACTCAGGAAGAATTTTAACACGAGCTATTGCTTTTCATAAATGGAAAATTTCTATTACTTATAATCCTATGACGAGAGATGAGTTTGAACCAGTTCATAACTTTCTTTTACAAAGAAGGGGTTCTCTTTCTCCATTTTTTGTTTCTTTACCACAGTATAGAGTTCCTCAAGATTCTACTTTTGCAACTTATGCTGCGAGTAATAATTTAACACCAACAGGTGCTCTTTCTGCGGGCGTTACTCAAGCACTAATAACTAAGTCAGGATATAATAGTGGTACAAATAAAACGCCGCGTCCAGGTGATTTATTTACTATAACAGGATCAAACTCTAATCACTTAAAAACATATCAAATAACTCGTGTGGAAACAGATGATGACTATTTAACGAGTGCTGCTCAACCAACCGCAAGTCAGGTTCGCGTTCATTTTGTTCCTGGACTTGCGAGAGCTGTCGCAGCTACAGATGGTTTTGTCTTTCATAATCCTTTAATAAAAGTGGTTCAAACTTCAAATACAAGAGAGTATTCTTTAAATACAGATAACTTGTATCAGTTTAGTCTAAGTTTAGAAGAAGTTCAATAATGCGCAATATCCATAATGATGTAAGAGATTCCTTACTAAAGGAAGAACCTTTTGTCTATGCTCACCTTGTAAAATTTGAAAAGCCTCTGAAAACAGATGGAGGTAAAAGTGCGCAACAAGCAAAAGACTATGTCTATATAACAGACGGCTCTGTCGATATTGAATTTGATGATGAAAGTTCAGATGTAGAAGGAAACTTAAATGGAAAACAAACATACATAGCAAATAAGCTATTTAAAGTTGGTAGTGTTTCAGAAACTACAGAAGCACGNGCTTCAAGTATTAATATAGATATATCCGCAGCAGCATTGGGAGTAGCTTTTACTGATACTATAACTATTAGTACTACACANCTCACAGCTACTAAAAGTTTTGTAGAAGANGGNTTCCGAGANGGGGACTGTGTACTTTTACAAAGAGTTGGNGGTAGTAATGATACTGCAAAAGTAAGAATAAATACTTTTTCAAATTCAAATAAAACTGCAAATATAACTCCTCTTACAAAAGTAGTAAGTGGAGAAAGAGTAAAAATTACATCTTTAAGTTCAGAATCAGCTTTATATAGTGTAACTTTTGATAGCCCTGAAGTAGAAGGTATACTTACTAATAGAAGCGAAACTAGTTATGCTCGATACATTAATCGAGATGTTTTTATATATAAAGTTCATATAAACCCTGAAGATGGTACTGTCATTGGAATGCATCCAACAAATAAAACAGACGGTGCATATCTTTTATTTAAAGGAATTATTGCAGGAGGAAAGTTAAAAGAAGATCCTTCAAAATCTTCCATAATGAGCTGGAATATTACTAGCCACTGGGGAGATTTTAAAAGAGTTTCTGGTCGACTTACTTCCGATCCTCATCATAGAGCATTAGATCAAACGGGTGTTCCAGATACAGGGGCTGTTATAAGACCCGCTTATGCAACAGATTTAGGCTTTTTACATAGTGAAACTGCTGTTAATCTTATGGCTATATATCAAGTCATGGAAACTCGTTACAAGAGCAAACGAAAGGGGGGTCTTTCTGGTTGGCTTTTTGGAGCTGAAAAAACAGTTTCCTATGAAGTAGAAGTAGATAGGGAAGTTGACTTACGTTTTAATTTGGATGCAAAATATTTACCTGTTGTATACGGAGTAAATAGAATTGATAGTATTCCTGTATTTGTTGACACTCTAAATACAAACTCTAAAAAAATATTTGTGGCTTATGCACTCTGCGAAGGAGAGATCGGTGGGTTATACGATATTTACTTTGATGATACAAACAGTGTTTGTTTAGATGCAAATGATAGCTCTACCAGATCTAGTCAAACTTCCGAAAATACAATTGATGTTCTTTGTCAAGGAAGAATGGATAGGGGAGATACTTTAACTGGAAACACTGTTAACACAACAGGTAGTGTCTTTCATGGGCACTCTGGTGGATACGATGAGGGTTGGAGTCGCAGAAATTTTGAAATATACGGAAATTCAGTTGTTATTCCTAATGATGCAGCTAGTTTTTCTTCGGGAGCCAACGGCGGTGCTGCAGGAATAACTCACGAAAAGGGAACAAGTTTTACTACTCCTATTGATACAAGAATACGTTTCCATGCAGGTAAAGCAAATCAAAAAGCCAACCCAACTTTAGTAAGAAATGCAAGCAANTTTAAGGTTGGTACAGATTATTACAGTGGTTCAGAACAATACTGGGGATCTAATCATAGATTATTAGATACTGCTTATGTTGTTGCTGAATACACTATTGGAGAAGGAGAAACTACAATTCCTTCTCTAGATTTTGTAGTTCGGGGCAAAGGAATAGANTGCTACGATTATGATTACTCGTATGCTCAGGATTCAGTATATGCTGGGTCAGATGCAGCTTCCTCAACGTTTAAATTAGGAGAGACTGTAACTGCAAAACAGACAGGTACCAATACTACTATAGCAACTCTTGTTATTGCTGATATTTATACTCATACAAAAATGGGTGGAGGTACAGAAACTCGTTTTAGATTTAAAGATGCAAGTAGTCTAGCGCCTGCTTTTACAGCCTTTTATATAACTAATAGTTCTAATGGCCAGTTTCACTTTGTAAGGTACAATCACACAACCGTAACTGGAAGTGTAGCAAAAAAATTAGAAGAAGAGATTACTTCACAATCAACTAATAGTGGAGGCAGCTCTATAGATCTTACCATGAGTGGTATAGATAGTACAATGGTAGAAGCCCTCAAGGCAGGNTCTGTTGTGTCTGTAGCAGATGTAAGTAATTTTGCCCCAAANGGAGAAACGTACCCCNGAGATTATTTACATAACTATGAGTTTANTTACTCTGGTTCTGGAACTACAATAACTGATGTAGGTAACTCAACACAAAACGCTTCAGAAGTAGTGAGTCAATTTGTAACTGTAAAAGACGCAGTAGCTTTAGCTGCAGGGGCTAGCGGCACCGATGATGCTTACAATGGATATATTATTGAAGTAACGAGAAGATATGCAGATAATACTGTAAAAGTTCAAAAAAGAACTATTACTGATTATGACGGCGGACAAAGAGTTGCATCAGTAGATGAGCCTTGGGATGAGGATGCAATACCCGAAGCTAATGACACTTATAAAATATTTACCACTGTAGCAGGAGATACAAGAGTTAGTCTTAATCCGGCTATGCAATTACTAGATTATCTTAAATCAAAAAGATATGGTAGAGACTTATCAGATAATGACATAGACTTACCTTCATTTTTAGAAGCGGCTAGGGATTGTGATACTCGTTCTGATGTTACTATGTTGACAACAGCAGAGGCTACTCCTGATGAGATATATACCTTTAGTTATGGTTCAAAAAATTTATTTGTAGGTACTGTTAAAAGCTCTACAGCCGTTAGTATTAGTGGCCTAGGTACTCGATACAATACTGTTTTCACAGATGTAGCCGGTAAAATTGCTCATAGATGGACAAATGAAACTTATTTCTTTGCAGGAGAATTATACTTTCATAATGGGTATTTAAATCAAGCAAGTAGNGATGGGGCAATATCAGCAACTCCTTCAGCNACAAACTATAGTTCTCTTTCACTAACTAGAACTACAGGCTCCTCTGGCCCTAGCTCTCTTTCAGTAGATGTAAATTCTGCTGCTCGAGCGTATGATGGAAACCCTGTTGTTAAGACATATAATACTACAAGAGCAAATTATGGTTCTGGATATAGTTTATATGACTCTGGGGATGTTAAGTACTGGAGATATTTAGGTTGGGAAGCTAAAAATCAACGACACGTAACACGACATCAAACAAATACCGTTGTAGATACTGCAAGACCTTTATTTGAAAATTTAAATAGTATGTTAAAACAGTTTAATGGCATACTGAGATATTCAAATGGTAAATATTCTCTTGCAGTTAAAAAAGCCGCAGCAGTTCCAGAGCAAGTAACAGTTAGTGGAGTAACTTATACGATAGGAGCTATATCAGATGAAGATATAATTGGTGGTATAAGTGTAGAAGATGCAGGACAAAAGGGAACTTATAATTCTGTTTCTGTCTCAGTACCAGATCCTCAAAATCTTTTTGAGAGTAGATCAGTTACTCTTTTTAATTCTACTTATTTAAAGCAAGATAGAATGGTTCCCAAGAAGGGGGATGTTAGAACTCCAAATGTAAGTAATTATTTTAATGCACGAATAAATGCAAAGCAATATTTGGATGACTCACGGGCAGGTTTAAAAATTAATTTTACAATGGCTCCTAGTGGACTTTTACTAAGAGCTGGGGATATTATTCAGCTAACATACAGCAGATTTGGATGGTCAAATAAGCTGTATAGAATTAAAAATATTAACTTTCAAGAAAACTGCTTAATACAGATTACAGCAGAAGAGCATAATGACAGTGGTTATATAATTCAACCAGATTTTCCTGTATCTGCTNTANCTGCAGAAACTACTGCAGCAAATGTTGCTGTTCCCGCAGCTCCCGTTCTAGATGACCCAGCAACAAATAAAAGGGGCGGTGTTGTATTAAATTGGACAAACTCTTCAAGTTTTGATCCAGCAACTTATACTGTACAGATATTTAGAACGGCAGACNATCCACATGGAAATGACAGAACTAATTCTGTTCTTATAGGAACATCNAAAGGNACTCAGTTTACAGATCCAATAGTAGAGCCTGGAGCAAATACTTTTTATTATTGGATACGCTATGCTGTAAATATTCCGCAGCAAAGAACTTCAGGAGTTGCACCTAGAGAAATATTTTCTGCTTATCATCCTACTTCTTCTACTGGAGGAAAATCCTCTACAGCAGCAGGAACTATTGATGGAATGATGATTAGCGATGTCAATGACAATGCTAGTGTAATATGTGATGCTGCAGGAACTCCTCTTAACTTTAATAATACATTTGCAACATTAAAAGTTTTTATTGGGGGAGATCCTATAAAGTATGATAATACGAGTCCCTATGGAAATAATACTTTTAGAGTATCAAGCGTAACAGCAACAAATGTAACACAAGGAGCTGTAACTGCTCCTAGTAACGGTACAAATGTTGCCTATAACTCTGCAAATATTACTGCTATAACTTCAGACACAGGTAGTTTAGAATACACTGTAATAATAAAAAATTCTTTAGGAGAAGAAACTACTCATCAAAAACTTCAGACATTTACTAAAGTTAAAAATGGAGCTTTTGGCAGAACTGTAGAGTTAGCAGCTAGTAAGTATGTTATAAACTACTCTACGGCTGGAACAGAGTCTGATAGTATTACATTTACTGCTACTGCTAGAAACTTTTCTGGAATTACTCCATATTTTGAGTTCTTTGTAGATGGTACTAGTAAACAAGCTTCTGCTACTGGAAGTGGAACTCCGCCTACTAAAACCTTTACTTTGGCAGACTCTGATGAGCCTGCAATTGGTGGAGAGAAAACTATTCTTGTGCAGGTACGAGAAGATAGCGCAAGCGGAGACATAGTAGCAGAAGATTCTGTTTCTATCTTTGGTGTACAAGATGGATCTGATGCTATTACTGGATTCTTAACGAATGAAGCTCATAGTGTAGGCTCTGATTTTATAGGAAACGTAAGCTTAGGTTCTGCAGGAGGTACGTTTAAAGTATTTGTAGGCGGAACAGATGTGACTACGAGTTGTAGTTTTGCTGTTGCTTCAGAGACTGGAGTTGATGTATCTATAAATACTAGCACCGGTGTATATACAGTTAATAGTTTTCCCGATGGAAATTCTTCTGGAAACGCTACTCTTCGAGCAACAATACCAGCTAATTTAGCCCCCAGCGGTAGTAGTACTACAGTAGATAAAGTATACACCATTTCTCGTTCAAGAGCAGCCGCCCCTGTCTTTACAGATAAACTTACAAATGATAGTCATAGTTTTACTGCCTCTACGACGGGTGTGGTATCTTCTACAGATTTAGCAGCAGGCGGAGGTACTTTTCAAGTATTTAAGGATGGTACAAATGTAACTTCTAACTCTGCTGTTACATTCTCTAAAGTTAGTGATACAAATATAACGGCTTCTATAAATAGTANTACAGGTGTATACACAATTTCTGACTTTCCAGCAAGCAACACCTCAGGTAGTGCCATATTTCGTGCAACTGTTGCAAATACTTTTTCGGGAACAGGAGCTTCTCTTACTTTTGATAAAGAATATACTTGTTCAAAGGCAAATAAAGGAGTTGATGGAACATCAGGATCAGGGGTCGCAGAGTTAACAATATATTATCAATATTCGCCATATGGGTCAGGAGGAACTGCTAGTTTTCCTTCTACTCCAAGCACGGGAACTTTTAACTTTAGCACAGGCGTTATTGCAAGTTTACCTACAGGGTGGACTCAAAACGAGCCTGGAACAGGAACTGCAACTATTACAGTTCAATCTACTACTCTTGCTACTGAATCTTCATCAGGTTCGGGTGTTTCTGGCACTTTAAGTTGGAGCTCCCCTTCATTTGTTAGAGGTGCTCCTGGAAGCACTAACTTTATTTTTAAGTATTCATCTTCCCAGCCTTCTACTCCTAGTTCTACTGATGTAGCAACAAATAGTGGAATTCCCTCTGGGTGGAGTGATGGGGTACCGAGTAATCCAAATGATGGAAGTAAGCTCTGGTCCTCTAAAGGTTTCGTATCACTTTCAGGTAATATTCTTTCTGGCTCCGGTTTAAAAATGGTATATACTTGGGAAACTCCTGTTGTCCATGTTCAGAATAAAACAGATATAAGTCTCGGTAATGTACCTAATACTGATGCAACAAATGCAAGTAATATTTCAAGTGGATCTCTTGGAACTGCAAGGGGTGGTACCGGCCAAACTAACACTGCTCGTTTCTTAAACAATAGTATTGCTTTCGGCAGTTTAGTAGATGGTGAAATAACTATCGCTAGAGGAGGGGGTTACTCTAATGTAACTTTATCTGGTATTGGAAACTCATTTGTAGGATTAGGCAATGTAATTAATGCAGCTCAGGTACGGGCGGACTTATCTGGCGCTCCAGGAGCAATTCTTAATAGTAGTATTTCTTTAACAAAGTCAGGTACAGCAGCAAGACTCTCCGGAACTGGAGTAACCACTCAAGATGTATCATTTGCAAAAGGAGATGTGGGTCTTGGAAATGTACCAAATACTGATGCAACAAATGCCAGTAATATAAGCAGTGGCGCTCTCGCGACTGCTAGGGGTGGTACTGGTGAAACAAATACTGCTAGGTTCCTAAATAATAGTCTCACTTTTGGTTCTTTAACAAATGGACAAATAACTATTAACAGAGGTGGAGGCTATTCGGCAGTAACTTTATCTGGCATTGGGGGCTCGTTTGTAGGACTAGGTAATGTAGATAATAATTCTACTGCAACAATTCGCGGTGGAATAACTATAAATGCAAATGGAACTCTTAGCGGCGCGGGTGGCGGGCAAGTAACAACATCAGGAATCGGAGCAGAGACTCCTACAGGCGCTCAAAATAGAGTAGATGGTAGACTTTCTTCTACAGAAAAGAATAGATTAAATGCAGGAAGCTCTCCAGATAATACAAAGAGTTTTAATAACGCTAGTATTTCAATAAGCTCTGCGGGGGTACTTTCTGGAGCCGGTGGAGGTACCGTTACAGCAAGCGGTTTAGGAGCCAATACGGATTCAACTGCAACTATTCGTGCAGGCGTAACTAAAGCAAATGTAGGATTAAGTAATGTAGATAATTTAAGTGCCTCAAGTATTCGTTCGGGCACAACTAAAGCAGATGTAGGCTTAAGCAATGTAGATAATAACTCTACTGCAACTATTCGTGCGGGAACAACTAAAGCAAATGTAGGGCTATCAAATGTTCAAAATGTAGATACCACAAATGCTGGAAATATTACCTCGGGTACGCTAGCTTCAGGAAGAGGCGGTACGGGTATTACGAATTTTAGTAATAGCACTCACTTAAATGCAAATACTACAAAAGCTCAGGTTGGTTTAGGAAATGTAGATAATAATTCAACTGCCACTATTAGAAATGGAATAACAACTTTTGTAACAGACAAAGCTCCCTCGGTATTTTGGTCTAACTTAAAAGGAAACATGACTCCGAGCTTTACTTCTTATGAAGTAGAGATAAAATTTTTAAATGGAAGTGGATCTGAAATACAAAAAACAACAATTATAGTATCAAGAACAACTACTTCATTAAATGCGGCAACTGTAAAATCTGGGACAAGCAGTAGTGGAGTAAGTTTGGGAGGTGCTACTTCTTCTGGGTCAACCCAAACAACTACAGTTACAGTAAATGGGGTAACTTGTAAAGTTACTGGCTTTATAATTAACGGGTCCAATTGGTCTTTTAAATAGGGCTAGCCGCCCAAACCAAAAGGCCCATAAAGAGGAAGGGTAGGCAAACTTATAGGAATTAAAATGTCATTCAAAGTAACAGGCGAAAACATATACTTTAGAAAACTTCAAGAAGCAGATGTAGACACTCTTATGTTGGCAGTTGACTTTAATCCTTTTGGAGAAGTTCCCGATGAAAACGAAAATAAATACATATGGTATAGTGAAAATAAATATAATGAAGCAGCGGTAAGTTCAATAAGTTCGGGCCTTACTTCAGATTCGATGGGTAGAATGTTTCTTACAATCTGTAAAAAGAGCGATGATAGTATTATAGGCTATCATATACTTGAATATTTACCAGAAAAAAGAATTGAATCTATTTTTTCCGCAATAATTGCTTCTGCAAGAAATGGAAGCTTTTATAAAGAAGCGGGTATACTTAGACATAAATTTTATTTTGAGGGGCTTCAAGCAATCTCTGCAAGAATGAAACTTCCAAAAGATTTTAGTCATTATTTAGATACTCTTTATACAGAAACAGAGTATGAAGAAGAAATAGATTATCATGGAAACTGGAGATGGAGCACAATATCTTCTTCAGATTGGACAACTTGGATTGATAATTCAAATCAATCTTCATATAAAAATCAAAATTACACACTAACTTGGTAAGGATACAATGACAGCACTAATAGCGTATAGATATACTAATGATAGAATTTATGTTCAAGCAATGAGAAGAAATTCTCCTGATAAAGAAGTAGTTCCTACTGCTAGAATAGATTGGAGAGCAGATGGAGTTGTTGATTATAAAGAGTGGGACTTTGTTTATGAGCAGTGGATTGATGAAATGGAATTAGCGAATCTACATATATATGGAGCAAAAGAGCCTACAAGAGAACAAGTAGTAGCTGCAGGGCGTTCTTTAGAAGATAATAGTGTTTACCCGCCTCCCGGAACTAATCCGTTTTACTTAGTAGAAACTATGTGGGAATGTGGAACTGATAAATTTGTTGGATTTTCTAAAACATGGATGAATCAAACCCATGCAGAGCATGAAGTTACCTGTATTGTTCCCGAAATGAGAGGTAACGGGTATCATACTGATTTTAATATATTATCTCCAAAGTCTTGGTTTCACTATAATAGTGGAGAAACTATAACTCTTTATAGTCCAAAAGATTTAACTCCTTCAGACAAGCTATATTGGGCAAAGCATGTTATAGGAAAAGAGACGTATAAAGAAAGAGACGATAGAGTGGATAGAGTAGCTTATGTTAAAGTAGATTTAACTAAACAAGATTATATAGATTTTATGGATTTACCCGAGAATCATGTGTATCGAGATGAGACGTTTAGAATGCAGAGATGGTTAGATCCCTAACAAACCTTAAGAAAAATAATTCTTGACTCCTCACGTCCCCTTTGATATAATTTCATCATGGAGAAATTTAAATGAGTGCAGCAAACTATGACCTAGTGATTGATCAGGGATCAACTTTTGCGATTGACTTAACAATCAAAGAGTCTGGATCCGCCAAAAATCTTACTGGCTATGCAGCCAGGGCACAGATGCGCTCTACTAAGACTGCTTCAGCCGTAGCAGCTAGCTTTACTTGCACAGTACTAAGCCCCGTCACAGACGGTAAAGTAAAAATGGAATTACCAGCTACTACTTCTTCAGCTATGGCTGCAGGGGTTTATTTTTATGATTTAGAAATTCATACAGGTAGTGATGCAATAGTAAAAAGACTTATTGAAGGAAAGGTTACTATTAATCAAGAAGTTACGAGGTAAAAATGTCTGCCGTTACAGAAGTTACAATTACAGAGTCAGTAACAGATTTAACTGCAGAAAATACAAATGCAGTAACTGTTGATATTACTGCAGAAGCTACCACTATAAGTGTAAACAACTTTGCTATCCCTATAAATTTTATGGATGCAGATAATGTTGTTTTTACACCACATAATACTATAACTGCAAATAATGTAAGTGATGCAATAAAACAGCTTGCAGATCAGCAGTTTAGAGGAACTACAGCTCCCGCTGATGGAACGGCCAACTTAGAAGAGGGAGATCTTTTTTACGATACAGACGATAATCAAATAAAAGTTTATCGCGAAACTAGTACAGGAGTTTTTGAATTTGTGCCTATAATAGTAGGCGACGCTTCAGGCGATTCTGACACGCTAGACGCAGGAGCCTTTTAAGGCTAACCCCGGAGTTTTAAATGGCTCAGACAATTAAAATTAAAAGAAGTACCAGTACTTCAGCGCCTGGTTCCCTTACAGCAGGTGAACTGGCGTATTCTGATGCTAGTGATAAACTATTCATCGGACAACCCTCAGATAATGCAGTAACAGCTATTGGTGGTAAATTATATGTAGATATGCTTGACCACACTGCTGGTACTCTTACCGCTTCTAGTGCAATACTTGTAGATGCAAGCAGTAAAATAGATCAACTTAAAACTGCAAATCTTACGATTAGTGGCAATGCAATTACTTCTGGTTCGGGGGATGTAGATATAGTTGCTGCTGCAAATCTTGATATTGATGCAGGTACAATTGATCTTTCTTCACAAGCCACTCAGTTTTCTATAATAGATAACTCTGCAACTGCTATGACAATAGCACAAGCATCAAATGTCTATATGTCGTTTGTCACTACAAATGCTGGCGAACAGATTACAACAGGTAAAAAATTAATAGTTGATGGTGATGGCACTACTGGTAATGGTGGTGTTACTATAGAAAATGGCACGATTGATTTAAAAAATGGCGGTAGTAATGATTCTCGAATAAAGTTCTATTGTAGTTCATCAAATGCTCACTTTCAAACATTACAAGCAGCTCCTCATAGTTCTGCTGCTTCAAATACATTAACACTTCCTGCTGGCGGTACTGAACTTATATCAAATACCGGTACGCAGACAATGACAAATAAGACGCTTACTGCGCCTACTCTTACTGGTACAACTACTGCAGCTGCAGCTAATTTCTCGGGTACAGTAAGTTTTGCAGGAGGTACAAGTGCAGGTATGAGTGTTACTCAGGGAGCAATCTCTCTGAAGAACGGCGGTGTGCAGTCTCGAATTGACTTTTATTGTGAATCTTCAAATGCACACTATGCAAGACTACAAGCTCCTGCTCATGCATCTTTCTCAGGAAATGTTACTGTAACACTTCCTGCAGTTACAACTACTCTTATTGGCGCTGATACCACTGAAACCTTAACCAATAAGACTCTTACTTCTCCAGATATTAATACACCAGATATAGATGGAGGTACTGTTGATGGTTCAGTAATTGGTGGAAATACTCCAGCAGCAGGTAGTTTTACAGTTGTAAATGTTGATAATGTAACTGTAGATACAAATACAATTTCAACAACAAATTCAAATGGAAACTTAGTATTATCTCCAAACGGTACAGGCACAGTTACTGTTCCCTCTGGTTATAAGAACAGAGCTGGCTTTGGAGCAACTTCACTTGCAACAAAAGAATATGTAGATGCAGTAAAAACTGGACTTGATTTTAAAGATTCAGTTCGTCTTGCAACAACTGCAAATGGAACATTAGGTTCCGCTTTTGCAAACGGTCAATCTGTAGATGGAACAACTCTTTCTACAGGGGATAGAATCTTACTTAAAGATCAAAGTACAGCATCTGAAAATGGTATTTATACTGTAAATGCAAGTGGTGCACCTACTCGTGCAACAGATTTTGATTCAACTGCAGAAGTCACTGCAGGGGCATTTGTATTTGTAGAAGCAGGTACACAAAATGCTGATTCAGGTTTTGTACTTACTACTGATGGTGCAATTACAGTAGGGTCTACTTCTATTGCCTTTACTCAATTTTCTGGAGCAGGATCATTTACAGCAGGGGATGGTCTTACTCGCACAGGCAACCAAGTAGATGTAAATGATGATAATGTAACTCTTGAAGTTAGCAGTGATGCAGTACGAATAAAAGGTATTTCAGCAACAGCAGTTGGTGATTTACTTATTGGTCAAGCAGGAAATGCAGGTTATACAAGATTAGTAAAACCTTCTGGTAATGCAACTGCACATGACTATGTTCTTTCTATGAATACAAGTGGCGCGGCTCAGTGGTCTAACATACTGGACGGCGGAACTTTCTAATTTTTTCCTCCGCGTATATACGCAATTTTAGGGGAGCCACATGGCACAAACGATAAAACTGAAGCGGTCTTCCGTTTCTGGAAACACTCCGGGTACCTCAGATTTAGAACTGGGTGAAGTCGCGATCAATACCTATGATGGTAAGATGTTCATCAAGAAAAATGATGGATCAGATTCTATTGTAGAAATTGGTGGCACCTCTGGAACTGTAACTGAAGCGTTTAAAACTATTGCTGTTTCTGGTCAGTCAAATGTAGTTGCTGATTCCGGAACGGATACCCTTACGCTAGTTGCTGGTAGTAATATGACTATCACAACTAATGCATCGGGCGATAGTATTACGTTTGCATCCTCTGGCGGTGGTGGAACTCAAAATGTATTTACTACATTTGCTGTTTCTGGTCAGTCAAATGTAGTTGCTGACGGAACTACAGACACTCTTACTTTAGTAGCGGGAACAGGTATTGGTCTTACTACGGATGCTTCTGCTGACTCTATTACTATTGCAAATACAACTAATTTATTTAGTACTATTGCTGTATCTGGTCAATCAAATGTAGTTGCTGATGCAACCAGTGATACGCTTACTTTTGTTGCTGGTTCGGGCATAACTCTTACTACCGATGCTTCTGCTGATAGTGTAACTATTACAAACTCTGCTACAGGTGCAAATGCTTTTGGAAATATACTTGTATCTGGTCAATCTACTGTAGCAGCAGATTCAACAAATGATAATCTAACTCTTGTTGCTGGTAGTAATATGACAATTACTACGAATGCTTCAAATGATACTATTACATTCGCATCTTCTGGAGGCGGGGGAGGTTCACAGAATCTGTTCTCTAATATTGCTGTATCTGGACAAGGTACAGTACAAGCAGATGCAACTACAGATACTCTTACTTTTGTAGCGGGTACGGGAATATCTCTTACTACAGATACAAGCGCAGACTCTCTTACAATTACAAATACTGGTTCTGTAAATGTAGCAAATGCTGCATCTTCAATAAAAGAGTTTAAATATGATATAAGCTCTAGCACTACTACAATTACTGGCTCTGATGCAAACTCAAATACTCTTGCATATGAAGCAGAAGCGATTCAAGTATTTCTAAATGGTATATTACTTGATCCTGCAACTGACTATACTGCAACAAATGGAACTTCTGTAGTTTTAACAGATGCCGCAGTAAGTGGTGATGATGTACAAATCGTAGCATTCAATCGAAAGATTGTAACTGCAAATGTTGGAATTGATACTTTTACAGGAAATGGAAGTACTACAGCTTATACACTTTCAAGCGATCCTGTAAATGAAAATAATACTCGTGTTCATATAGATGGTGTCTATCAAGAAAAAGCAGCATACTCTGTAAGTGGTACAACCCTTACTTTTTCTGCCGCACCACCAAATGGCTCTTCCATAGAAGTCGAAGTAGGATTTACACAAGCAGAAATAGGTTCTACACTTGACTTTGCGGATAATGCAATACTTAGAATTGGTACAGGCAATGATCTTCAAATTTTACATGATGCATCAAATAGCATAATCAAAGATACAGGTACGGGCGACCTACAAATCGCTGCAAGTACTCTTGATGTTAAAAATGCTGCTCTAAATGAAACAATGATAAAGGCAATTCAAGCTGGAGCTGTTGAACTTTATCATAATAATAACAAAAAGCTAGAAACGGTTACTGGTGGTGTAACTATTACTGGTACTGTCACTGCGACAACTTTTTCTGGAGATCTATCTGGAACCATAAATACTGCTACAACGGGTACTACACAAAGTGCGAGTGATAATAGTACAAAGATTGCTACAACGGCTTATGTCGATACTGCTGTTACAAATCTCGTGGATTCTGCGCCGGGAACTTTAAATACTCTAAATGAACTGGCGGCCGCGCTGGGAGACGATGCAAACTTCTCTACAACAATTACAAACAGTTTGAATCTGAAAGTTGGACGAGACTCTGCAACTGGAGCAGCAAGCATACCAGCAGGTACAACAGCACAGAGACCTGGAAGTCCCGCAGCAGGACAGTTTCGTTACAATAGCACTCTCAATCAGTTTGAAGGATACACTTCCTCTTGGGGTGCAATCGGAGGTGGTGGTACAAATACATTTACTACAGATGTATTTACAGCAAATGGATCTACTGCAGCATTTACACTTACACAAGCTGTGTCAAGCCCAAATGACTGTATTGTACACGTTGATGGTATTTATCAAACTCCAACAGATGCTTATGGTGTAAGTGGCACTACTCTTACATTTACTGCAACTCCTGCAAACGGTAGAAAGATTGTAGTTTACTCTGTAAAAGCTGGAGTAAGCGGAAATAACTTAAATATTCAAACATTCTCTGGAAATGGAAGTGCAACTTCTTTTACAATGAATGTGAATCCCATTAATGAAAACAATACAATTATACATATTGATGGTGTATATCAGCAAAAAACTTCATACTCTACATCAGGAACAACACTTACTTTTTCTGCTGCGCCAGCAAATGGCACAACGATTGAAGTTGCAACCTTTACGCAGACTGAGATCAATGTTCCTGTAAACGATACGATTGATACAGTACATATTAAAGATGACGCAGTTACAAGTGCAAAACTTGGCGGTAATCTTACAACACCCGGGACACTAACATCTACAGGATTGCTTACTGCAAATGCAGGCATCGCCGTAGACAATATTACAATAGATGGCACTGAAATAGATTTAAGTTCAGGCAGCCTAACACTAGACGTTGCAGGCAATATTACACTAGATGCAGATGGTGGTCAAATTGGCTTTAATGATGGTGGCTCACTCAAAGCTCTAATAGACATTTCTGGTAGTAATGTAGAAATACAATCAAGAGGTACAGACGAGCCCATGCTCTTTAGAGGACAAGATGGTGCCTCATTTATTACGGCTCTTACTCTTGATATGGCAAATGCAGGTGAAGCTACCTTTAATGCAGGTTTAACAACTGGTGGGTCTGTAGGACTTCGTGTAGCTGCAGACAGTAACTATGCTTTAAAAGTTTTACAAAGCTCAAGTCTTACACACAGCGGATATTTTCAAAGTAATGGAGGAAGTGCTACTGGTCTTGAGATTAATGCTACAGCAAGCAGCTTTTCTGGTACAGCTTTTTTTGTACAACAGTCGAGTGCAGCTACAGGAGGATTCTTAGCACGTTTTGCAAACTCTTCTGGAAATAAAGTAACTATAGAAACCGATGGAACCACTAATTTTGCAGGAAATGTAAAACTAACCGATATTATAGCAGCAGGTTCTGGTGGTTTGTCATTGCAAACCGATGAAGGCACAAAACGTTTAGAAATACTAGATAGCGGTAATATTACTGTTAGTGGAGCAACTACTTTTAGCCAAGGAGTAACTCTAGGTACTGTAGGAATCAACAATGCGCCATTAGCTGGAACACAAGTATATATAAAAACGACTGGCAGCAGCAATAATCTTCAGAGATGGGGCGAAGGAACAAGTAATAACGCAGACTCTTATAGATTCAGAATAGATCAAAATTTTAACTTTATTGCGAATACTGGTACTAGTGGTGGGGGCGATAATTTTATAGTACGATCAGCTACAGGCAAAGTTGGTATTGGTACTACAATTACATCAAACGCACAATTAGAGCTAATTGGAACTGATCCGAATGATAACGTTTCTCGTATTGCAAATATTAGAGATAATAGAAGTTATGCGGCAAATGTAGGGGGAGGTATTTCGTTTTTTGGTAAATACAACTCTAGTGGCGATTATTCAACTTTTGCTCACATTGTAGCCGGTAAAACAAATGCAACAGATGGCGACTACTCTGGTTATCTGTCGTTTAAAACTCGTTCTTCCTCTGCTCTACCAGCAGAACGTATGCGTATTGACAGTAGCGGTGCAGTAGAAGTTACAACTAGTGGTGTCCAGATGAAGGCACCTTTATTACAGGCTACAAATGCAAATGTAGCAACTTATACAGGAACAACTCCATCTTTGCACTCACCTGCTTCTGCAACTCTTGCATTCTCAATGGGGGGTGCAGAGCGTATGCGTATTGATAGTAGTGGTCATGTTGGTATTCATGAAACTCCTCCCACACATGGTCTTGGTAAGCTACTAACTTTGGATGGAATGAATCTTATAGGGGTGGATACAAGCGGAGGATATACTGGGTACAATATGTACTATAACTCTGGCTGGAAGTATCAAAAAGCTGCAGGGTCTGCTTTATTAAGTTTTGAAAATGATGGAGACTTTACTATAAGACAGGCTGGCTCTGGTTCTGCAAACGGTGCAATTAGTTATACAGAAACATTTCGTGTTGATACAGCGGGTACTACAACTTTTACTGGAGCGAATTCAGCAACTTTAAATTTACGAGCACCTACAGACAATGCTTTTATACTGATTGCTGGAGGCTATAATGATAGTGGAGCAGAAGAAGCTGGTATAATTCTTCAGCAGAATACGACAGCTAAATGGCAAGTTGCAAATACTACAGGAAACGACTTTAGAATCTACAACTATGCTACTGCGTCTCCTAATATGGTAATTTCTCCGGCAGGTGAAGTTACCATGCCAGCACAGCCTGCTTTTAGAGTAGATCAGACATATCTCTCAGGCCGTGGCACTAACTATTACCTTGTAGACTTTTCGGATACACAAACCAACTGTTTTGATATTGGTAATAATTTTAACAATAATATATTTACGGCCCCTGTTGATGGAGTTTACTTTTTTTCGTGTTCTGTTAGAGTAGATTCTGTGAGTGGGTATTTTAGAGTATATATCTCTAAAAATAACAGTACGGATACTAATACTAATTTGCACGCTATATACGGAAACGGAATCTCTACTAACTATGAAAACTTACAAGTATCTGGCACTTTATATTTATCAGATGGAGATACAGCTAGAGTGCTTATTTATTCTAACTCTGATTCTAACTGGACATCTCAGGGCGAAGGACATTTTTCAGGCTTCTTAGTCGGATAACTTAATAAAGGAGAAAATAATGGAAATTAAAATAACATTGAGTGATGCAGAAGCAAAAGCACTGGCTTATGTTGCTCTATCACCACAAGAGTGGGCAGAGCAGGCCGTGCATAATCGTTGCCGCAAAGCAATGGATGAAATCTATAATATGGAAGTTGCTCGTATGACGGCCGATCCAAATGTTACAAGCATACCTGCAGATAAAGATGCAGTAGTGTTAGCGGCTGACATAAAGTCAGTAGCAGAGCGCAATGCTGCGTCTACGCCCTAATAGGAGTAAATAAATGGCACTTACAGACGTAAAAAGTGAACAGATACAGAGTAGTGTGGCGCTCGCAGGAAGTCCTACGACAACCACACAATCTGCAAGTGATAACTCNACNAANATTGCAACTACNGCATATGTAGAAACTGCTGTTGCAAACTTGGTTGCGTCTGCTCCTGCCGCACTGAATACTTTGGATGAACTTGCAGCCGCTTTGAATGATGATGCAAGTTTTAGTACTACAGTTACAAATAGTATTGCTACAAAACTTCCTCTTGCTGGGGGTACGCTGACTGGCAATTTAAGAATTAATACCACTTTAGGAATTGGAGCAAACGCTTCTAGTGTTATAGGAGTTTATGTTACAAAAAGTCTTGCAAATGGATTAGCTGCTGAATTAACTAATTCAGAAAGCTCAACGGGTTCTGGGATAGTTGTTAGAGGCGGAAATAACGCATCCACATATTCTGCTGATTTTAGAGATTACAACAGCAATAGTCTGATGCGAATTAGAGGTGATGGCAGTGTTGGTATTGGTACGGCAAGTCCTAGTGCGGGATTACACGTTGTAGCAGATGTTAATCCAGTTATGAAACTTGATAGAGGTTCTGCAAATACTGCAAATGCAAACTTATATTACAACGGAACACTTACAGGTCAAATTTCAGCTGCAAGTGCAAATTTTCAAATAAGTGCGGCGGGATCGTCGACTCCAATGAGTTTTTACGTAAACGGATCAGAACGTATGCGTTTACTAGCAAATGGCTCTGCAGTTATTGGAGAAGGAAATAGTTTTGCCCAACAAGGAGGAGGCCTATTAACTCTTGAAGGTCCAGATGCAAATATGCTTGTTCTGCACCGCACTGCGGACACTGGCGATCAAGAAATAATTTTCATGGATCACGGTGATCACAATGCTACAGTCGCTGGTAAGGATGGAGGAGGCTTACGACTTTTAACAAATGGTAGAAGCACTACAGCCTTGGATATTAGTAGTACAGGTATTATTGGTATGGGTACAACTGCTGCGTCTAGTTATACCTATGGTGATTTAGTTATTGATGGATCAACAGGAAGCGGAAACGCTTCAGGTATAACATTGGTTTCTTCAAATACGTCTTATGGCGGTATCTTTTTTGCTGATGGTACTTCTGGAGATGAGAAATATAGAGGCTTTTTACAGTATAATCATAACTATACCAGTATGGTAGATCAATTTCTTTTTGGAACTGGTGGCGCCACTCGAATGGTTCTTAGTTCAGCAGGTAAACTTGGTCTTGGTAATACAGATCCGCAAGGTGATATACACCTTCAGCATGGGTCAACAAATACTTTTACTGCTTCAAATGATTCTTGGCATACGATAGTTTTACATAATAATGCAGCAGCTGCAACAAATACTACAGGTATTGCACTTGAAGTATCCGGTAGTGCTTATCATGGAAATGCAGGAACAGGTATAGCTGCTGTTAAAAATGGTACAAATAGCGATTATGGTGCTGATTTAGTATTCATTACTCGCCCACAATCTGCAGTTGCTCAAGAAAGAATGAGGATTGATGATAGCGGTAATGTAATGGTTGCAAAGACAGGTCTTGATACAGCTGTTGCAGGTATGGAGCTTCGTCCTAATCTTGCCGCATTTACTTCAGCAAGCGATGTTCCATTATATTTGAGAAGAAACTCAAATGATGGACATATTATACACATTAGAAAAGATAGCAATAATGTAGGTAATATAGGAACATATGGAGGTACAGTATATTTTTCTGGTAATAGCCATGCTTTGATGATAAACGGTTCAGCAGTAGAGCCTTCAAATAATTCTGGGGGCCGTCAAAGTGGTACAGTAGACTTAGGGTCTATTAATTATAGATTTAAAGATATTTACTCCGCTGGTGGTCTTCTTATTTCGGGTACAGCTGCAAAGAATAGATTAGAAAACTTTGAAGACCTTACAAACGTAGCTTCTTCTATAAATCTTTATAAAGGAAGTACTTTAGTTAGCAGTAGCTACAATGCAAGATATGGATATTATGCAAGAGTTGGAAATTTAGTATTTATTAGTTTTTATTTTTATGTGAATAGTGGCGGCGCAACTTCAAGCGGAGAATATAGAGTTTATGGATTTCCTTTTAATTTTACAGGGCTAACAGGATCTGCTTATCAATCTATTAACGCAAACTATTTGACTATGAATGGCACAAATATATTTAATTCAGCAAGTGGAGATCACAGGTGGCAAGCAAATAGCACTACATATGTATCACTTTATGGACAATATGCAAGTACAAATTGGACTTCAGGTCTTATTGAGTTTGCAGGCAGCGGTGTTCTTTACATTAACTAAGAGGAGGAGAAAAAATGGCACTTACAAAAGAAGTATTAGAAGATAAAATAGAAGTATTTAGTCAAGAAACTTGGAAAGTTGTTAATATAAATACAGTTACAAGAGTTAAAGAAGATGGAGAGATTCTAAGTGAAGGCTATGCAAGCAGAGTAATCTATCCTTGGGACGATTGGTCTTCTGAAAGTGACGATGTAAAAGTCATATGTAACCAAGTTCATACAGCAGAGAGAATTGCTGCATTTAAAGCTGCCCAAGAAGCAGATTCGGGGGCTCCGGAGTAAATAAATGGCATTAACAACCGTACCAGCATCACTATCAGCAACCGCACTTACACTTACAACTGCGGCACAGCCGAATATTACGTCAGTAGGAACTTTGACGGGCTTGACTGTGAGTGGAAATATTGCTGGTACACTTACAACTGCTGCACAGACAAATATTACATCTGTTGGAACACTAAGTAGTCTTACTGTAAGCGGAGCTTTAAATGGTACTCTATCTACTGCTGCACAGCCAAATATTACAAGTCTTGGTACTCTTACAAGTCTTACTGTAGATGATATTACAATTAATGGATCTACTATCTCTGATGGAGGAACTTTAACACTAGATGCTGCTAGTGAACTACACTTAGATGCTGATGATGGAATCATTCGTATAAGAGATGCTGGTGGTGATTATGGAATGTTTCAAATCAGTAATTCTGATTTTATTATTCGTTCAATGGTTGGAGATAAAGATTTAATATTCAGAGGAAATGACGGTGGTTCTGTTATTACAGCACTTACTCTTGATATGTCAGCAGCAGGTAAGGCGGTATTTAATGCAGGAGCAGACTTTCACAATGTGGTGGATATTAGTGCAGGAACTAACCTTAATTTAAGCGTTAGGCAACTGGCGTTTGACAACTTCTCAAATGAAGGTGTTGGTATTACTTTTAGTAGGACTTCAAGTGATGCAGACTTGATGGCAATCGGTGTTGTTGATACAAGTAAGTTAAATATTGCTTCTAGAGAAGGAATAATAATTTCAACTGGTGGTAGTGTACAATATGGTGCAACTTCAGAAGTTATGCGTATTGATGGCAGCGGCAATGTTGGCATTGGCACTTCAAATGTTGATTCAAAACTTCATGTATCCTACACTTCGAGCAACTCAAATCCGTTAGTAGAGGCTAATGCAGGATTAAATCTTGAAGGAAGTAGTTCTGTTCGTATGTTATTTGGCACAGATCAGGCATCTCCTTATGCAGGATATATACAAGCTTCAAATACAGGATCTGGCTTCCCTCTATCTCTAAACCCGAGTGGCGGCAATGTTGGTATTGGTACTACAAATCCTGGCCATAAATTACATATTGAGGGGGCAAATAATACTGAAGCAAGAGTAAGAGTACATAATTCCGCGAGTGGACAAGCAAGTTTAGATTTAGATAATAGTGAAGGTTATTTTAGAATATTTACAGATGCGGGTGAATATAGAATTTATGACCAAACAGATGGTGCTTATAGATTAATTATTGATACTAGCGGCAATGTTGGTATTGGCACCAACAATCCTGCACAAAAACTAGATGTTCAAGGAACTGTTATGCTGGAAAAGGCAAGACTTTCTACAAATGATGGCACTACTTATTGGGATTTACGAAGAGATAGTTCTACAGGTCATTTTGTTATAAGTGATGATGGTCTTGGTGATACTGTTACTATAAAGCAAGATACAGGCAATGTTGGTATAGGAACTACAAATCCGGCAGGACTTCTTACAATTAGAGGCACAGGCGATGCAATACGAGTAGAGTCTACAAATACAGGTGCAGGTGGAGCACAATTAGATTTACTTCATCATACTACAAGTCCAGCAGATAATGATGTACCTGGTGCTGTAAATTTTGGAGGCTATTACTCAGGAACAACACCTGCTTATAGTGCAGCAATACGAAGCCTGTGGAAAGATGTATCTGCAAGAAAAGGTAGATTCAAAGTTTATACTAGAAACGGAAGTGCTTTCGATACCCGTCTTGATATTACTGAAGATGGTGTAATGATAAATGAACTGGACGGCAAAAAGTTCTTTAAATTAACAGATGTATTTACTGCAGCCGGAAGTTCAACAACTAATTTTAAAATAAATGTTTCTGACTATACTGGTGCAAGTGCGGGAGGTTATTGTCACTATACTGTATCTGTTATGGGTTATGCTTCAGGAGGAGTAAACGGTCTTAATTTTAAATATTCAGTAGCAGGTTACAGCGGACATAACTATAGCACCAGTAACTACAATAGTTATGGAGCCGGTACAATTCAAAATGGAGCATCAGGAAGTACTCAGTATAATTCACAAGGACTTAGCTATCATCCTGCCGTAAACCTGGGAGGATACATTGCGAACGGTAGTGTTTGGGTATATGTTCCAGCAGCACAACAATATGGAGTAACTGTAGTGAATGGTCATAGTACAGGTATGTATTGTACTCTTGTTGTAGAAGGTTGGTCAACCTAAAGGAGTAAATAAATGGCACTTACAAAAATAACACCACAGATGTTTGATACGAGCGCAGCTGGGCACGATTTTAATATCGACAACGGCACTTTCGTGGTGGACGCGAGTACTAATCGTGTAGGTATTGGAACAACTACACCGAGCACTTTGCTTGATGTAAATGGTGTGCTTACAGCAACAACCATTGCAGGCACACTTACAACTGCCGCACAGACAAATATTACAAGTCTTGGTACCTTAACAGGGTTGACTGTAGATAATATTACAATAGATGGCTACGAAATAGATAGTAGTACAGAGCTAGTGCTAGACGCTGCTGGAGATATTACTTTTGACGCAGATGGCGGCGATTGGAGATTCAAAGACGCCGGAACCACAATAGCGACCTACTCAAATGTTGGCGGTTCTTGGTACATAACTTCAAACTCTCAAGATGGAGACATAGTTTTTCAAGGCAACGATGGCGGCTCAACTATCGCAGCCCTCACTCTTGATATGTCAGAGGGCGGCAACGCCACGTTTAACGGCAGCGTTAGCACTGACACTATCCAAAATGCTTCAGGCAATCTAAACATACTTAGCACAGGAAATATTTTACTTAAATTTGATAGTGACAATAATCAAACAAATCGTGAGTTGAATATTCAAAATAATGCCAGCGATCAGATTCTTAAAATTACTGAAACAGGGACTGTTACTTTTTCTGGTAATATGCTTATACCTGATGGCTCTGTTAGTTCTCCTGCTATTGGTTTTGCTAACGATACAGATACAGGTATTCTAAGAGTTACTACAAACGCTTTAGGTATTACCGCAGCAGGTTCTCGTAAATTTTATGTAAATGCTACAAATGCTTACTTTCAAAATCTATCAAAGGTACAAATAGATTCTGGAGACTTTTATGTAGATGGCGATGTTGGTATTGGTAATCCAAGTCCAGCTCAAAGTTTACATGTTGGCTCTTCTTCTGCAGGAACCAGTAGCAATGGAATAAGAATAGAGCAAAATGAAGGAGCTTTTGATTTAAGAGTTGATGCTGGCGAGTTTTACTTATATGATGTAACTGATACTAGAATTCCGTTTTTAATAGATACCAGCGGCAATGTTGGTATTGGCTTGACTTCAGGTATAAGCAGCAAACTTCACGTTAATAACCAAATTGTTTTGGGACCGGATGCGAGCAACTATGGAATAATAAATTACGGCAGCAATGCCAATCAGCTTACATTCGGAACCAAACAAAGCGGAACTAATTATTTTGACACGATCAGAATCACTAGCGGCAAGGTCGGTATTGGTACTCCACCTACACATAAGCTACATGTCCTTAGCACGGATAATGCATCATTTTTATTAGATAGGAATCAATCAAATGAGCCTGCAAGTCTAAATGAATTTAGTAGTTATTATGCTTTATCAATTAAAAATAGAGCCAGTGGTTCGTACTTAAATTTCGGCGGTGGCGGTGCTGGTGCGAAAATACAAGCTACTGACGGAGCCGGAAGTGCTACAGCAAAATATATTATTTTACAACCATATGGGGGCTTAACCACTATTGGTGGTAATGTTGCTCCAACTGCTGCTTTAACTTTAATTGGGGATTCTGGTACTCAAGGTAGCGCTAGAATTGTACCAGATAGTGGCAAAGGAAATGAGGTTTCTCATATTCATTATGGTGGAACAGGTGATTGGTATATTAGATCTGCATCAACTAGCGGGAAAGTAATTATAAATGATGCCGGAGGCAATGTTGGCATTGGCACTTCAAATGTTGATTCAAAACTTCATGTAAAGAGTGGTGCAAATAGCACTGATGGTGCTCTTAGAATTGAATCTGCAACTGGTAATATTATGGATATGGGTACTGATGGTACAGGTCATTTTATAAATTGTGTTAACACAGATCCATTTAGAATAAAATTTGCGGGGTCAGACAAAGTCACTATTGCTAATAATGGTAATCTTACTGCAAGTAGTATAGATGCTGCTGGTTCAGGTAACAGAATGTCAGCATATGTGCAAGATATGTTTCATATAGGTGTAGAAAATCATGGAGCTAAAGGAGTTTCAAGATATGGGGCTAGTACTACAAGAACATATGTAGATGGAGGCGCATCGGGATACCAGGGTTATGTATATGGAAATGAAAACTGGTTTCCTGAAGTTTTTATACCTTATTCTCCAAATCAAGTTTATAGACTATCAGTATCTATCTATCAATTGACAGGTTCTACAGCAACTAGTGGTGCTAGTAGTAGGCACTATCTAGGACTTGCAGGATATGACCAAAATTTTAATTTTGTCAATGTGGATTCTATTACGACATATCAATACAACTTGGCGTCTAATGTAACTGTAAGCACGGGTAACTTTTACGAATCCGATATAACTCTGAAGGGATGGCAAGGGTCAGGTCAAGCAAATTACAACAAAATGGATCAAGGCACTGTTTATATAAGGCCATTATGGCTGTGTAACTATCAAAGCCCTGGAGGCACGGCTGTATTAACTGGTTTTTCTATTATACCAGCCGGAACAGTTGCAGATAATGACAGCAATGCAGGAACAAATTACTAATGAAAATTTCAGATATAACATTTACATATACAATTGATAGGGTATTAAAAAATAAAAATACAGGCCTGATTGATGAAGTTATGTATACATACAGTGGAACAGCCGATGGTGTAACATCTTCAATTCCTAATAATAAACAAGTGCTAATCGCATCGGATCCTACAGCTACAGACTTTATAGATATAGAAAATGTAACAAAAGAAAATGTAATAGCATGGATAGATGCTTCTATTTCTGAAGTTACTGAGTTTGATATTGAGGAGGCAAGAGTTACAGACTTAGTTCCTTGGTTAGATGCCGATGATCCGAAACAGCCAAGCAAACAAGACCTTACAAACTTTAGACACAGTTCATATAAAGAACAAATGCAAGAGAATATCCGTGCAACGATAGAAATAAAAGCACAAGACATAAGAGACTCTAAAGAAAGAGTCGAACATACTTGGTAAAGTAAAACTAGGAAGGAGTAAAAAATGGCAAAATCAAGAGGCAGAAAATTTGCAGAGATAACAACGCCCACAAATGGTGTGTTTGATATTGCATCTGTACCTACAATAACCAATGCAAAGCTACAAAACTCTGCAATGACACTTGCAGGAAGTTCTGTATCTCTTGGTGGCACAGGCGTAGCGGACACAGATGCACTATCAGAAGGATCAAGTAATGTTTATTTTACTGATGCAAGAGTACAAACTTTTCTTGGAGGAGGTACACTTGCAGGAAATATTGTAGTTCCTGATAATCGAAGTATTTATTTGGGTTCAGACTCAGATTTTCGTATGGTTCACAATACTACAAATACTCAACTTATAAATGCAACTGGTGCTTTGCAAGTTACTTCAAACGGTGGCTTTGATGTAACTGGAGCTGCGACTTTTTCAAGTACAATTACTGCGACTGGAAATATAACAGGAACTTTAGCTACTGCTGCACAACCAAATATTACATCAGTAGGAACTCTTACAGTACCTACTACTGTTACTGTTACAGCTACAGCGAATAATCAAGCTACCTTATTGTTTACAGAGGGAGGTAGTAATAAATTTAATGTTTCTCATGTTGGTTCAAGTGATAAGTTTCAAATTTACAATTATAATACGAGTTCTGCAGCATTAGAAATTGCTAGTAATGGTAATATAACTGTAGCAGGCTCTCTTACTGCACAAAATGTTATAAATATAGCTACTGACTCTACAGCACAAACTACATCTGCAAAACAATGGGCTACAATCAAAAATACTGGTACTGGTGCTAGTGATTATTCCGAAATGAAAATATCAAATGATAATGATGATTATCTCATTATGGGAAGTATTGGCTCTGGTTATACTAATGCTAATTGGGCAAGCTCGTCTTACATCTATGCAAATCGTGAACTGCGAATAAAATCACAACAAGGTATTCGTTTTTACAGTGGAGGCTTTGATACTAATACGGATGACCATATGATTCTTGAGTCAGCAGGAAATCTTGGTATTGGAATTACTTCTGGAATAAGTAGCAAGCTTCATGTAAATACTGAAATGTCTCTTGGACCAGATGGAAATAATAGAGGTATAATCAATTATAGCAGCAATATTTTATCTTTTGGAACAAGACAAAGCTCTACTAATTATTTTAGTACGGTAAAGATAACTTCTGGTACTGTTGGTATTGGTCAGACTCCCTCAGGTAGTCATCCGCTTGAGATTACAAAGGTTGGCGGAGATGGCATCAATGTAAACTCTGGTGCTGATTTTGGTGGCATCAGACTAACAGATAATAATCACAGTTATGCTATTCGAAACGCATCAAATACTTTTTTCATTTATGATGTCACTAATACACAGCAAAGAGTGACCTTAGATGACAGCGGAAATTTTGGTATTGGACAGTCAAATCCTTCAGCCAAATTGGATGTAGTAGGTGGGGGTGGTAGCACATCACCAACTCTTGAGCTTACTTGCACTACAAGCACAGAGTATAATCACTCTATAAATGCTTTTAATTCTAATCTCACTGCTGGTGAAAATAATCTTTTTGTAATTGGTAAAGAGGGCAGCCTTAAAAATTCTGGTTATATTGGATATAAATATAATGGTGCAGGAAGTAATAATAATCTAGTTACTTTTGGCCATTGGTCTAGTAATAATTTAATGAATCTTACTGCTGATGGAAGACTTGGTCTCGGTACGCAAACTCCTTCAAATCAGTTTGTAATAAAAAGCGGTACTAATTGCGATATGGAATTTGGCTCAGAATCTGGCGGTAATTTTATACAAACATATAATAGATCAAGTTCTGCATATGGATATTTAAGACTTATCACCGGAGGAAGTCCTGCTGAAACTATGCGTCTTGAGAATAATGGCAGGGTTGGTATTGGTACTACTTCAGCAGATGGTAAATTGCATATAGAAGGTAATTCAGATAATGGTGATGCAGAGGTTGAGCTTGTTATTGAGGATACAGATACTACATCAGGAAGTCGAGTACCCGCAATAATATTTAAAGGTAATGGAAGTACTATAGGAAGAATTAGAACTAATGATGTCCAAGGAATACTCATGTCTGGGGGTTCCACAATGAGCGACGATTTAGTAATAACAAATAATGGGATTGGTATTGGTACAACTATTAATAGTTTTACTGATCTTTTTGTTTCACACAGCAACTCAGGATGGAGAACAAGTCACGGAGGAAGCAATCTTTATGTAAAAAATGGTGGAACTAACTTTGATCCTCAATTGTATTATGGAGGCCCACAAGGTATAGTTGTAAGTGTAGACTCTTCAAATACAACAGGGCCAGATAAACACGGACTTGTTTTATACAATAATGATACAACTGCAGGTGGATTTTCTCCAATGTTAACTTTTGCAAAATCAGAGTCTGGAAGTACTCCTTATAAAGCAACTATGGCTGCAATTTATGCGAGAGCACCTTCAGGTTCGGGAAATAGTGATTCTTGGATAGATGGAGAGTTGATATTTGCTACATCAGGAGCAGCAACTTCAGGCGCTACAGCCCAGATGGTATTAGATAAAGAGGGCAGACTTTATTTAGGTAAAGCTAATTTTGCTAATAGAACTGTTGGTTATGCTGGACAATATTGGGATACAGATGGAACAAGCTATTACACAAAATCAAGTGGAAATGGTATGCATTTTTATGATACTTCGAACTATAAATTTTATGTAAATGCAAATGGAGGTATCTATAATTACTCTGGAAATAATGTTAATCTATCTGATGAGCGTGTAAAGAAAAATATAGAACCACTTGAGAGTCAATGGGCAAAGGTAAAATTATGGAATTTAAAGAAATTTCACTTAAAAACTGATGATGATTCAGACTCAAAAAGGTATGGTGTTATTGCTCAAGATGTAGAAATTCATAACCCGGAAGCTGTTGATGAATTTATGCACACGGACGATGAAACAAGAAAAGCTGTAAAAGAACAGCAACTAACTTGGTTAGCCATAAAAGCATTACAAGAGGCAATGGAAAGAATAGAAACTCTCGAAGCAGAAGTTGCAGCACTTAAGGGATAAAAAAAGGGGCTTTCGCCCCTTTTTATTATTGCACCACCTCCCCTTCAACTGGTTCTGTTGGATTTTCGTCCTCCTCGATTTGTTTTTCGAGCATAGTCTTGAATCCCTCAGCAGCGACTACAACTTGATCAAGACGCGCTTTTTGTTGCGCTTCCTGAGTTTTGAGGTCTTGTAGCTGTGCTACAATATACCGTGCCTGATCTGACAGATCTTCAATGATATAATTTTTATCATTGAGCTGTAGAGTTGGCTTATCTGTGACTTCCGTCATTTTAAGGCTCCTTTATTTAAAGATATCTTGCCAATTACCCGTAGTACTTGCACGTGCGTACTCGGTGGCTCTATTTTCAAAGAAATTGGTGTGTTCTACACCATTTAACATATAATCTAGCCAAGGAAGAGGATTCTCTTCACTTGAAAAGATCTTTTTCATACCCAGACCGAGTAACCTACGATCAGCTATGTAGCGAATATATGTCTTTACTTCTTCCGGCGTAAGGTCCGGAACTTCCGCTCCCTCAAAGCAAAGATCAATAAACGCATCTTCTAACTCTACAGTTCTTTCTGCAGCGCAGTAGATTTCATATTTCAACTCGTCTGTCCATAAGTCTGGATTTTCTTTAATGTAAGTACGAAACAGTTGTGACATTCCTTCAACATGAAGAGTCTCGTCGCGAATAGACCATGTTACAATNTGTCCCATACCTTTCATNAAATTATGGCGAGGAAAGTTCAATAATATAGCAAAACTACTAAATAATTGNACTCCCTCNGTGAATCCAGAATAGATAGCCATGGTTTTTGCAATATCCATNGGTGTATCCATTCCAAAATCATGAAGATACTCGTGNTTGTCGAGCATNGCCTTGTGTTCAAAGAACTTTTGGTATTCATCGTCTCCGAATCCAAGGGTTTCCAGTAGCAAAGAATAGGCTTCTTGGTGTACAGCTTCCATCGCCGCAAANGCTGATAGCATCATTCTTACTTCTGGCTGTTTGAATGTAGGTAAATAGTGTTTTGCATACCCACAGCACACATCTACATCCGCTTGAGTGAAAAAACGAAAAAGGCTTGAAAGCAACTTCTTCTGTCCCTCACTCATTTTCTCCCGATAATCTTTTAAATCATCCGCAAGTGGCACTTCATCTGGCAACCAATGCATGTGCTGTTGCGTCTTATAGTGCTCAAATGCCCACGGATAATTAAAAGGTTTGTAATATTCTCTTTCTTCTAACAAATTCATTTATTCTACCAATTATGAACTACGTTCGCCATGATGAAAAAACAAGTCATAAAGTTGACTAACACAATCAAAGTTCGTAGAACTGCTACGATATTATCATGCTCGGCTGTCTTTTCATCACTAAAACTACCGATTGTATACTTCCAAATTGTCCATATCTTAGCCTTCACAGGCAAGACAACCGTCATCATCTATACTTTCAAAGATTCGCTGCCGAAGCACTTCATCTGATACTGTTTCTGCTCTCTTTATTGCTTCACTTCTCAAGTAATAGAGTGTTTTCACTCCACGCTTCCATGCCATCATATGAGTGGCATGAAGCTCTTGCTTTGAAACATCGGCAGGAAAAAAGATATTTAGAGACTGACTTTGGCATATATGCTCTTGTCTATCTGCTGCAAACTCTATGATCCATCTTTGGTCGATTTCCACCGCTGTTTTAAAGACGTCTTTTGTCCAATCATCCAAGAAATCCAAGTGTTGTACTGATCCGTTATTCGTNACAATACTTTTCCAGACNTCNTCGGTGTCNTCTCCGAGATCNTGGAGNATATTTTCAAGATATTCGTTCTTAAGTAAACTGCTCCCNGTTTTAGTTTTNTGAGTAAAAGCGTTAGCCCNATANGGCTCAATTGAAGGAGAAGTATTACCGCAGATAATACTGCTACTGGCNTTAGGAGCAATAGCAAGCAAATGAGCGTTGCGCACACCGTGATCTTTTCCATCAGGGCACGGGCCTCGCTCTTCAGCCAATTGTCTTGTTGCACGATCTGCCTCCGACTTTATGCGAGCGAACATCTGCATATTTCTGCCTTTCGCCATTGGACTTTCAAAAGGTATGTTATGGCGTTGCAGATATGCGTGAAATCCCATCGCACCCAGTCCCAGACTTCTTTCTTGACTTGCACTATATTTTGCGCGAGAAAGTTGTTCTGGAGCATAATTTATAAAATATTCAAGTACATTATCAAGCATACGAATCAGATCAGGTATAAACTGGTCATTATCCTTCCACTCATCATATTCTTCCAGGTTTACACTGGACAGACAACATACCGCTGTGCGGTCTTTATCTGTAGGCAATGTAATCTCGGAACAAAGATTGGATTGATGTACTTTCAATCCAAGTTTCTTTTGAAACTCTGGTACAGCTTCGTCCACAGTATCTCCAAACATTATGTACGGCTCACCAGTTTCAACACGATTTTGAATAAGCTTTACCCAAAGTGTTTTTGCACTTACAGTTTTTACTACTCGGCCAGAATGTGGATCAATAAGATTCCAAGAATCATCAAAACCCTCCCGTCGAGTAGCGTTTTCGATAAGCTGTAAGAATTTGTCGGTAAGCACCACACCATGGTGAAGATTAGTAGACTTACGATTGATATCACCACCAGTGGGCTTTCTGACATCTAAAAACTCCTCTACTTC
>FUFK010037948.1_pt1 | contig 36171 bp, 58 predicted proteins | sample 1021851 | NCBI WGS metagenome assembly FUFK01 (sample SAMEA51879418, study PRJEB19060) | metagenome | reverse complement strand
ATGGAGTGGCCTCTGGAGTAATGTTATTGATAACATCGCTCAAATCTTCCCTGATGCCAACTTGATCATAGCTGTCAAACGTATTTGCTGGTTGTGCCATTTGTTTATTCCTTTCAACGGCTTATAGCATTTTGTTAATGCTAAGTTTTCAATATTAAGTCGATTGCATCTTCCATTCGACCCGTCTTTTGCAATTTAGCAAATTGCTTACGCTTTAGTGAACCCTCTGGATCAGCGACCTTCTTAGCACCAGCTTTTACAACAGGTTTGGCTTTCTTGCTTTTGGCTTCTGCCTTTTTGCGATTTGCAACAATACGTCTAAACTTCATAGCATCGTTAGCCATTTGGATATAACGTGCATCGGCTGTAGCTGCAATTTCTTCATCGCTAAAGCCATATTCTTTGGCGCTATCCATAAGTGACTTCCAGTGAGTTTGACTCTTTTCTGGATTAGCCAGTTCAGGTATTTTGCCTCTNATTATTTCAGCNTGTTCTGCAACATAAGATTGGTGCTGTTCATCAGCTTNCTTCTGNTGTTGCTGNTGTAGTTGTNGCATTTGCATCTGCTGCTGCTGGTAACTCTGCATATCAGCATCGTACTTTGCCCTTTGCTCCATATAAGCAATTGGGTCACTCTCTGCCAGAGTTGCATCTGGTAATTGAGGTTGTGACATAAAGCCTTGCTGTTGTGCTTGACTGTGCATCTGAGTTAACCATTGGCTCATTTGAGAAATCTCAGCTTCCTTTTGCTCAATTTGTTTTCGAGCTTCGGCAACTTCTTGAAATCTCTTATTTATTGCGCTTTGACCTGAATAACTTTGCTTTAACTGATCTATTGTTACCGTTTCTTCCTTGCCGTCTGCTTTGACGGTGTAATACTCTGGCTCGACAGTTTCNTCTTCAATGTCAGTTGCTTCAATATCAGCATCTAATAATTCCTCATCAGATACCTCTAGTTCATCAAGCTCCTCAGTTTCCTCAACTGCTTCAACTTCAGCTTCNTCAGCCTCTTGATNTACAGTTGTTTCTTCCTCAACTTGATTAGTTTCGCCTGTTTCTTNTTGCGCTGGCGCTATGATTTNNTCAATCGCGCTNTCNATANTGTCAGTCGTTTCCACGGTNCTGCTCCTACTGTTTGCGATCTAAAAGTGTCTCTGCTGCAATAGCAGCGTCAAGNTGCACTTCGATCTGNTTTAATGCACGCAANATTGCGTGCGCCTCNTCACGTTGCTCAACGTCTTGAGCCGCGCTAGTCGTAAAAAGCCTNATTTGCTCATTACGAACATCCTCAACAAACTGCNTAAANGCAGTATCGTTNTTTAACCTTTTGGCATCNTCNGCCNNTATTCTTATTTCNGTTGTCATAANCCTGCTGCTCTNGCGGTCATATCNTTTATCTGACGNTCTTTTTCTTGCTCTGCTTTAATTCTAGCTATGTCTACTGCTGAACCATATTGACCTAACGTCTTAGCTGCATCGACATATAAGTTTTGCGCCATCTGATCCCTCTTTAGATCATCCTGCATAGTCATTTCTTCACGCTTTCTAGCATCATCCATTTGCGCTTTTTGTAAATCTACTTGCGCTCTAGTTTGAGCCTTCATTTGTTCTGCTTGCGCCATTACAGCAGCAGGGTCTTGTGTTTGCCCCTGTTGAGCCATAGCCGCCTGCTGTTGTTGCTGCATTTGCATTAGCTGCATTTCTATTTCTGGTGTAATTGGTGCAAAGTAACGATCTGCATTTCTAATACCGCTAGACGCTAATATGTCTGCAAGAGTATTGCGAATGTTTGTAAGAGAAACCAAACCATTCATAGCCCCATACTGCTGATAAATCATAGTTTGTTGCTGTAAGGCCATAGCTAGAGCGTTTGTTTTCTCCTCTTCTCTACCAGTGCCAAGTCCTACATTAATGCTAATATCCATATCTATATCAAAAGCTTTAGGATCAACAGGCTGAAAGCGCCCATTCATACGCATCATAGCGCCATCTTCCATATTTTTTTGCAGCAATCTAAGCATTAAGCCAAATAAGTCTCTTGCACCATCAGCTAAGTTTCTCACCATCACCTCTACTTGTCCTGCTGCGGCCTGCACAGTGGCTTGCACAGCCGCTTTAGTTGTAGACTGCATAGCATCAGGGTCTAAGCCCATAGAGGCCTTGGTAACGCCTGTCTTACCCTCTACAAGCTGATCTAGATAGGTTAGTGCGCCTAGCGTCTGCCCTGCTGTAAACGGCACAGCTAAATCTTGCACTGCGCCTGCCTGACGCATACGGACAATAGCACCTATTTCGTTATTTAAAACATCATCTATATTTACTGCGCCATCAACTATTCCAATTCTAGGATTATTAGTCATAGCTACATTATCTAATATACCTCTTAAAATAGAGGTTGCTGCGTCTTGATCATCTATAACTAGGTCAGCAATGCTTCTGCCATAGAATGTGTGGGGTTCTGGGTCTACTTCAAATTTTGCAAAAGGTAATTCGTCTGCTAATTCATAATCTAGCAATTTGTACTTAGTTCCACCGCATAAAAACTTATGCAACACAGCAACCCCTGTTCCATCAACGTCCATCCGCATATAGGCTTCAGTTACAGTAACTAGCTTCATAGATGGATCAGAGCTTGTTTCGTTAAAATCGTCTGAATATCCTTGACGCTCGTAACGCTCTGCCTCAGTCATTTCTGACCCTGCATCAAAGCTGTCTAGCTTAATAACCTCTTCAGCTTCGAAACCCATAGATATAAGGTCACTAGCTCTCATTTCTGTTCTGTGAACAACAACATGAGCGTCCTCTAATGTTCTACAACCTCTATCTACAAAAAATTCTTCTGGTGGTACGCTTTCTATTTTTAAACAACCAGCATATGCCCTTCTAGAAACCTTTGCAGAATGAACAGGCGTTTTTACTTCAGCGCCTTGCTCATCTATACTCATTTCCTGCTCGACAGTGTGTTCTAAGACACTAACATCATCATCCTGTACTAGAAACGTATACTCATCATCAGATAAGTTTGTATAAGTATAAATCTCTGCTTCTGGCATTTCTTCCCAATAAGCTTTGACTATACCCTGCTTTTTAATTAGCGCATCGTGAAACGCATCGTTCAACACCCTATAACCATTGCTGCGCTGAAACTCGTAATGAACATAATCAGTCGCTTGCTCTGCCATTGCTACATCTTCTGCGCCATGCGGCATAAATTCTACTGGCCTAGCTGTACTTAAAAACACACGCATCAAGCTAGGTTTAATCGCACGCACAACATCTCGAACCTTAGTTGCGACTACTTTGCTGCGTCCGTCTTCAAAACCTATATCAACCTCACCATCGTAGTAACGCTGTGCGGTTATTCTATCTTCAGATATTTCGCTCTCAACAAAGTCTACAGCATCATCAATAGCGGCCTGAACAATGCTTTCTATTTCTAATTCTGTTTTAGCTTTGAGTTCCATCTATTGCTCCTGTAGTGTTGCCGAAGTTCCGACCAAGTAGGGCGCTATGCTTCTTTCTATTCTTGCAAAGTTTTTAGGGTTTTTAACATCTAAAAGTAAACTTTTAAATAACTCTTCATCCTCAACTGCACGCATCATTAACTGTTCAGCTTTATTTGTTGTTAATCTACTTAATAAAGCTTTCATTCTTTCTGAAAGAATTTGAGCAGTTTGCAAGCTTCCTCCTGCACTTCCACCACCCATAGCGCCACCTTGTCGCGCTGCGTATATTCTACCAACAATCTCTACAAGTTTGTTTGTTGGGAATGGGCTAATTGCGCCTTTTGTAGAGCGCCCCACTCTTGCTAAATCTAATTTTTTTACTTCTTTTGTAATTAAATTTAACCTATTTAGTTCTGCACTCGTATAAACTTGATTAGCTACAGACTTAAATGTTTCATCATTAAGTTGGCTTTCTAATCTAGTTCCTCTTACTTGTGACGCAGGCAAATCTACATTAGCTGCGACTTGTGGTGTATCTATAGAATTGTTTAAAATTCTTTGAGACAATGCAGATTTTATTCCATTTAAAGCCTGACCTGTCGTGTCTTTCTTTGCAGTCCTAACTAGATTAGCCATCTCTATTTGAGGGTTTTGAGAATTAAAAATGTTATCTAAAGCTTGTCTTGTGTTTGATTGAGAAAATCTTGCTAAAGTACCAGCCTCTACATTTGCTACCAAGTTTTGCCCTGTTTGAGCAATATCTTCTATTTTCTGCTTAGTGTTTAAAGCGTTTTCTACATCTGTTTTTATAGCAGCAAACTCTGGAGAGTCTAAAACTCTATTATATTTTTGTAAAAAACTATCAGCTTTGCTTTGATTAAATTTACCATTAGGAAAAACATCTTTATCAAACCTTACTCTTAAAAAGTTTGTTATAGCTCCTATACCTTCATCTCTACCAGCTTCAGAAACTTCATCGCCAGACAGAGCAGCTTTAAAATCTTTAGTTGATAATAAATTCTCTACATCACTACTTTTAGTTAAGGATTTCTCCAAAGTAAGCTCATCTCTTACATTTGGATCACCTGTTGCTTTTTTAGCAAGCAAACTTCCCACAGTTCCACGAGAAAATTTATCGTGATATATTCTAGTAAAGTCTCTAGCTTCAGCTATTGCCCTTCCAACATCAGTGGCTAAATCAACATTATTTAAATCTTCTAAAATGTCATTAGCTATTTCATTAGCCAATCTAGCCATATTGCTGTTTGGGGTTGCGCCAGATGAAGCATCTCTAGACCTTGTTCTGAGCTTAGAATATAAATCAAGTAAATCTTTAACTTTTATCTCTTTATTCTTTTTTGCATATTTTTTACGAAATTTATTAATTTCTGGCGGCATATCTGCTTTAGAAAATTCACCTAAATTTTTCTTTTGAGCAATAACAGCCTGATTAGTTAATGGTGAGCTTATTTTCTGTTCTTTCGGAATACGATTCCACAGCCTATTTCTTTCTACCTTTGCAGCATTTTTAGCCCTTAAAAGTTCTGCGGTTAGTATAACGCTAGACTGCATATCATCTGCACCCTCATCTGCTATTTTAGTCTTTGCAGATTGTTGTGCAGCCTTTACATATTTATTAACTTTATCAGTAAATGCTTTTACTCTTTGCGCCATAAAAGCTTGAGTGTCCTGTACGTTTCCTTCAGGAGTAAATTCTCTTCTAGCAATTTCATCCGACTCTGCTCTTCTAGCTTCAATTCTTTCTCTTACTAGAGGGTCTCTTTCCATTGCTTCACGCTCAACTCTTGCAAAATATTCTTCACCTGTTTTTTGCATTGGAGTTAAGTTTAATGGGCTTTCTGCCATTCTATTTTCTGCTATGTTTACGGCTGCTTGCCTGCCCCCTGCGCCACGCACAAGCTCATCTGAAACAAGCCTTTCCGCACCTGTTTCAGTAAAAGGCGCAAGAGCTTTTTTTGTTCCTTGATACGCATTTGCAATAGGTCTAGCCACATATGCAGCAGGAGGTAAATTTAAAGCAAGATCACCTACTTGCCTTGCCTGATCTGCTACAAGCCTTCCCCCTGCTGGTAATACACCAGTAGCAATACCGCCTGTAAGAGCAGCAACATCTTGAACAGGTTTGCTATAACCTCTATCAGCAGCCTCACCTTGAGCTACCCTACCGCCTGCGCCAGCTAAAAGCTCTGCTAAAAATCCGCTTTTATTTGCCATTGTTGGATAAATTCTATCAGCAATAGCTCCTGTTATACCTTGTGCGCCTCTTAAAGCCTTTACACCAGCCGTAAACGGTAAAGCATATGATGCAGCCTCACCTATACCTTTGCCAGCCCTTTCACCAAGCGTTTGAGCTTCGCCTTCTGCAACATTTATATTTGCCATATCCATAAGATTTTTAAGGCCAATTTCAGCCGAACCTGTGTATTGGTCAAATGGATTTACCAAATCCACCATGCCACCTACACCCTCTGCAATCTCTTTATTAATTTGCCCCATAATATTAGAAAAAGTAGATTTTTTAGGTTCAGCGCTTTCCTGACTATTTGCTAATCTACTAGCAATTACAGCTAATTTTTCAGCATCCTCTTTTCTTCCAGCCGCTTCTGCGTTTCTTAGAGCTTCTAGTGTTTGTTCTAATTGAGACATATTAATAAACCTTAATCGGCTGTTGGAACAAATTGCGGTGTAGTTACGTTAAGCTTTTGCTCATTAGGCAAATTTCTATTAATTAAATCTATTTCATCTGAAGAAAGGTTTGGCGCTGATTGTATTGTTGCTCTACCTTGTAAAGACGTAAGAAGAGATTTGTAATCTGCTAAATAGCGTTTTACTTTGGGTAGCTCTATTGTAGCGGTACTAACTGCTTCTGCTTTAACTTGCAATTTTCCGCTAACTATATCTTCGTAGTGCTTTACAGTATCTTCTAAAGCACCAACCATAAGTCTTGATTTTCTTATAGCATCAGCCACACCAGTTCTAGGTGAGCTAGGATCAATAGTGTAGTTTTCTAAAACCATTTGTCTGGTAAAGTTTGAAGGACGGCCTTCAACTTCAACAGTAGCAGCAAGAACAGTATCAGCTTGCAGCTTTCTTAAAGCTGCATTTGCGTCACCTGCTTGATCAAAAATAAATTGCCCTGAAATAGCGTCCGATATTTTATTAAAAATATTTTTACCGAAACCAGATAGGCCTAATGCTTTTCTAGCATCTGTGTCAGCAAATGTTCCTTTCGGATCATCATCTGCCTTATCGCTTTCTATACCTAAATTTTCTTCTAAATCACTAATATTAGCTGGTTTAAATTCAGTTCTTTCATTAGTAGCTACATTGTATTTTTCAGCTATACCTGTAACTTCATTAGGTATTATTTTAATCACACCATCGACTATACCTACGGCATCAGCCCTAGATAAATTAAAGCTCTCCATTATTCGATTAATTTCAGCTTCTTTTGCACTTGGAGTAAGCGCAGCTTTTGCTGCATCTCTTTCCATACCGTATTGATTTGAAAGATTTAAAAGTTCTTTCTTAAAATTAAAATTATAATCAGCTAAATATTTTGCTTGATCTAGGCTTAGTTGACTTTTGATTTTAGCAAGGTCTATTCCTAATGAGTTTTGCAACTCCATTAACTTTACTCTATTGTCAAAATCAGCGCCTCTACTTAATTCTTGCCTATTAATTAACAATTCATTTTCTTGCAGCATTTTTTCTAATTGAAATTTTTGATTTGCAAGATTTTGACTTGATGTAAAATCTCTTCCTGCTTCAGCTAATTGCATTTGTCTTTGAAACGCTAAATCAGCCGCAGAAGAGGCTCTAGCCGCAGCCCTTTGCTCACTTTCTATGTCAAACATTAATTTGTAAGCATCAGCGCCTTTCAACTGACCTGTGCCAACCATAGCAGCAAGTCTATCGCCCATAGGCGTACCTAAACCTTTAAGATACTCAACAGTCTTGTTTTTTGCTCTATTTGCTGTGCGCTGCTGTTGTATTGTTTGTAGCGCTTGATTTAGACCCTTATCAGGTTCAAACCTTAGTGTGTTAAAAGCTCTTGCTGCTGCACCTGCAAAGTCTCTAAAATCATAATCTCTAATCATTCTTTACACCATAAAAGAAGGCATACCAGTCATAAATGAAGCGCCTGCGGTTAAATAATCATAAAGCCCTAAATCTCGCTGTTGAGTTTGACTTTGCGGAACAGGTGCAGCGCCTAACGCTGCAAGCGGTAATGTTAGTTTGTTCATAGGAGCGTTAGCAAAGTTATCGTACTGCCCCTTTCCTGCGTTAATTAAGTTTTGCATTAATTGTTGCTGCATAGCGCCTTGTTGCATTTGTTGATTATTAATAGCCTGACCATATCCAAAGGACTGACCACCTAAGTTAGCTAAATTACCAGCCATCCCACTTAACTGTCCTGCTGCACCTAATTGCCTACCTAAATCAGCTTGCGAAGCTCCTAGCGCAGTATTAAAACCTTGNTGCCTTAATCGAGCAGCTTGATCTAACATTTGTTGTTGTGTGCTTTTTGCTAATTCTGCTTCTGCTATACCATGCCTAGAACCACCAAATGCTCCTGCTGCTGTGGCCTGTGCGCCTAAAGCATTTTGCATTTGCAAACCTTTATTACCTATGTCTCGCATAGACGCTTGCACAACCTGATCCTCATATGGGTTTTGGTAATTTGCCATACCATCAGCAGCAATTTGGGTCATGCCCTGACCAACTCTATTCATAGCAGGATTCATTGCCCCTAAAGCGCCCATTTGAGCCTGAGATGCTTGCTGAAATGGGTTTGTTACCATATTTGGATTTGCTGCTGCGCCCATATTATTTACCCCTTGATAATGTATCTCTTGATATAGGTTGCACCCCTAGTGGCGAATTATTTGTATAATCTACAGGCGTAAAGCTTTCTGCGCTACCTAACGGAGCAGCATTTGATCCAGCCTCACCTGTTTGCGGATTCATAAAGAAAGTATCCATATATTGACTTTGCGCTGGTCTAAACTGAGCTAAATTTTCAACAGACTGCTCAAACATAGGAGCAGATGAGTAACCTTTAACACCACCAGCAAATTCCGTTGCTTCAGGCATAAACTGCCCTGCTCCAGTATTCATGCCAAATGCTGACGCTGCATCTTGCGTGTTTTGAAAAGAAGCTTCTTGCATAGGACTAAAAGCTGCAACATCTGCACCGTAATAAGGGGTATATCCTATATTAGATATTTTGTCAGCAAGAGCTAAGTTGGATTTAGCTGCATCCTCAATATATTCTGGTATTTCTGTTTTTGTAGTTCTGCCGCCGCCTTTACCGCCACTCATCTTATATCTCCTTTTGAAATGAAGCGTGTAATGGTTTCCAACCATGCGCTTTCAAAGGTTTCTTCCATCCAAAACGACCTGTAATCGTTAATGCCTCACAATTATAGCTTTTTGCCCAAGCTATAACATCATTGTGCATATCTAACAACTGATCTAGCTCTCCACCGCCTAAAAACACGTTTAGCACCTTTTTTTTAGGATATACCACAATTTCTGTCACAATGCACCCCCTTGGGCTAGGCCAAAGTTGCATGGTTCCATCAATTATTCCCTTAACAACATCATCAAACCCATGTGTGCCGCCACTATACTCTAAAGCCGCCTCTATCCAAGGGCGGCATCTTTCTAATTCATTTACTTGTGTATCTTTAGGCATTTAATATGTAGACAGTGCTACCCTCTTCCAAATTGCTGTACTACCATCATGTGCAGCAGTGCAAATATAAATATAAGACGCATCCCAAGCTATCATACCAGCACCATCACCTGCTGCGCCAACACTTGAGCTAGGTGTGGTTTGCTTCATAGCAATCTGCTTAAATGCGTTTTGCGCTGAAACAACAGGATAATTCTTATCATCATCCCACAAGAAAATACCATTTTCAGCAGGCGTGTCTGATTGTGTTTTATGAAAAATACGACCAAGATTGCGATTAAGAAATAAATTAATCTCCTGACCCCACTGCCTTATGTCGTTTCCTATAACTGGTGGCAATACTGGCATTATCGTTTTCCACCTTCAGTAACATCAAATCTTAATTCTGAAAAACGCCAATCAACATCAGCGTTACCCTCAACTCTATACTTAATTTCTCTACCTTGAAATCTAGTATCTTTTTTACCTTGATCTGTTAAAATAGTAAACTTCTGTGACCAAGTATCGCCAGTGTAATCTCTGGCATATAATTTTATTCGCACATCGTTTCTATTTTGAACGATAGGATAAGTTGAAGAAACTTTCATAATATTATCACCTTTGCCTATCTCTAAAGCACTAGCTTCAGCAAATGCGCTATCTCCAAAAGTTGTACCTACCTCTTGTTCTTGAATATATGCTGTTCTTGAAAACCCATCTAATCCAAGGTTCCACATTGTTATTGGATACTCAAAAATCCCAGCATCTATGCCTGAAGTCCTAGCAGAAAGTAAATCTCCAATCATCCAGTAATTATCTTTATAATTGTAGCTGACATATCTATTTGGCTCTTTATATGAAGTTGGATCATCAAGAGTAGAAGAATTTAAATAATGCCACCAAACTTCATTATATTTACTATTTACCCAAGCAAATATTTTTGATTTTTGTCCATAGTCAAAATCATTAAATATAAAGTCTAACACTTCACAATTTAAATCTCTAACCGTATTGCCATCAAAATAATAAAAACTTTTCTCACCCATCCAAAAAACACCAGCTTCAGTATTAACAGCAGCTTTTTTAGAAATAACCCCACAGTTTGAGCCTGCTATATTTGTAGAGTAAACGTAAGGCGCACCTATATATCGCATGGTATGCGCTGAAGTTGTTGTTAGGATTAATGTTTGACCTCTGGTTTTTACTCCACACATTATTTCGCCAGTATCATTTAACTCTATGTCACCAGCTTCGTTTGTAGCGGCAGGCGTCCATGTATTTCGATCTTCTCTATCTGAGAAAGCAATCTTTCTAGGGTTTCCACCAGAACCAAGAGCAAAAACAAATCTTTCATCCGTAACCAATACACCCTTATTATTTACTGGTGCATTTGTTACGGCAGTTAAAACAGGTGCAGATACAAATGACATATTAGATATAGTTGTTGTGTTGCTTCCAAAAGTATCACCTGTAAATTGAATATACATATTAGCGGCGTTTGCTGTAAAGTACGGACTACTTGTATCGTTAGATAAGCTATAGATGCTTGAGTTTATTGTTAAACTTGTATTTAAATCTGTAACAAAACTTCCACCTACTGCCCTTACACTTACACGCAAAGAACCTGATCCTGTTCTAGTTCCCCTAACTCTATACTTTTGACCGACTGTTAATCCTCTTAGCTCATACTGCAAAGTTGTTGCTGGACTATTAGGTGTATATGTGCAGGTTTGCGACGATGTATCTATTTCCCAACCAGCGCCATTAATTGCTGGACTTTCTGTCCAACCACCACCACCTAAACCGCCGTTACTCGTACCATCCAAACCTGTTAATTGTGAAAAGTTTGCGTTTGAAGCGTCCAACAAATTAGAGCCACCTGTTACGTCAAGGTTCCATTCTAAAATACGCCCATCGTCTGAATGACAAGCTAATAATATTTCACCAAAATTATCAATATCCCAAGTGGTTGCAGGGTCTAATGCGCCATCTTGTAATTGTGAAATTGGCGCACCGTAAGTACCGCTCCCATAAAGTCCATACCCATACCCATCTTCATATTCAGCGTCTTGCCTGCCTGTACCTAAATCTGCTGGAGTTAAATCAAAAAAAGTAACACCAGAACCTTTTACAGCTTTAAAAATATTATGCGCCCCATAAGCTAACCATTTATTTCTTGATAGGTCTAACCAAGCGTGTAGACCTCTGTACGGCACAGTTCCTTGTGCTGTGTTGACCCACCTTCTTGAACCACCAATCGGACGCAATACATCATCAATCCATCTAACTAACGATCCAGAATTCCAACGCCCCTTTTGGTCATGCTCTGTGCCATTTGCATAAAATCCTCTAGGTGGTTTTATTCCTATTTTTGGCATTATGTTGTTGCTCCAAATATTGTTCCGTTATTTGTAAGTGTGTAAGTGTTTCCACTATCTTCAATGGCTTTTCCAGCAGCACCACCAGTACCACCACCACTATTACCATTACCACCAGCAGCGCCCCATCCACCGCCGCCGCCACCACGCGAAGTATTTCCAGCAGTTCCACCATTACCACCAGCAACTCCACCGCCGCCGCCTTTACCTACAGAAAATAGACCAGAATTACCACTTGTAGCATCAGCTTGTGTTGTAGCAGGTAAAATACGACCGCCACCGCCACCGCCACCGCGATAGCTACTATCTGACGTATTTGTAAAAGCATAACCGCCACGACCGCCACCTTCGCCGCCATCACCACCAAAACCACCTGCATCATCTCCAGAGGCATTTAACTGACCGCCAGCACCAAAGTTAGTTTGATGGTTGTTGTTGGAATAACCACCATTACCGCCCCCAGCACCGCCGCCGCCACCAGCATCATCACCACCGTTTTGCACAGCACCACCGCCACCACCGCCACCTGCAATATATGCACCTGAAGAATTAGTAATAGTAACGTTTGAAATACCAGAATTAATTTTTATGGCATCTCCGCCATCTTCACCATTTTGCGCTACGTTTCCACTTGTTCCCTGACCATTACCGCCTTTGCCGCCTTTGCCAATGATGTATCCGTCATTAATAATTGTACAAGGAATATCTATTGTTAAGGCTGCTATTGATACGTTGTCAGACCACACCCACATATTTGAAGGAATACGCAAAGTACCGCCTGATGAAATAAAACTCGATGCAGTCATTTGCAGTCTGTTTGATTGCCCATTTACTAAAGCACTGGATGAAAGCACTACTTCAGAGCTAACTCCGTAATATTCATTAAAGGAATTTGTTGCACCAGCAGTTTTACTTAACAGCCCTCTTATTGAGGCGTCATCTAAACTTACCGTATTTGTTGAGTTAGTGGTTCCGTTAGCTTCATCGCCAATGTCCTGTAAACTTATAGGGTTTCCACTACTTTGTAAGGTCATTAAGCACTACCAAAAGCTGTAACATTATCTTCAACAATAAGAGCGCCCACAGTAGATAACGAAAGTACATCTGTTCCATTATATGCAACTTTTAAAAGACTGTTTGCTCCTGAACCTGAAATACTAATTGTCCAATTTTCTGGCAAAGCTAAAGTTGAAACCGTTGTCGTGCCTGTCAATGTTGGGCTTGCGCTTGGCGCTTTTGCATCTAATTGTGTTTGTATTGCGCTAGTAACGCCATCAACATATCCTAATTCTGTAGACGTAAGGCCAGCAGGCGTACCTGCTAATTTATTTAATTCTGCTGTTGTTGCGGTACAACTAGCTAATTTGTTTAATTCTGCTGCCGTTGCTGTAACATTTGCACTATTAATAGTAAGTGTGCTTAGATTAGGTGCAAGTGTTCCTGACGTACCATTTACAGCATTAACAACTGTATCCAGCGCAGTATTAATAGTCGTTCCCCAAGTATCCTCAGAACCACCAACCGTAGGTTTTGTTATACTAATAGCCATACTAATCTCCTAATTAATTGCAACATACCATGTTATGCTGCATCCGTCCATGTTGAAGTATTTAATGTTTCTTCGGCAAAAAGAACCTGCTCTCTACCATAAATTATTTTAAACTCGCCTATTGCCGACCCTAACCTTCCCAAAAAATAAGTTAAAACTGGATTATCATTTAATTCTACTACTGGGCTTCTAAGCCAAAACTTATACCCATACCTAGTAGATGTTGCTTCCGTATATAAATAATAAGCATTACCTGAAGTTGCTATACCAGTATTGTTACTTGGCGTTGAGCCTGATCTTCTATTCCATCTACCAGAAACAGAGCCATTAGATTGTGGAATATCAACCCAATTTGTTACATCTGTAAAATTATCAAAATGTTCCGTTGAAGTCTGCCAACCAGTAGGATTTAGCATAGAAAAGTAAGTATTACCTATCGTCATGTTATCTAGCTGCAAATCTGCCCTAAAAAACTGATTGCCTGTTCCAGAAATTATTTCGTGAGAAAAATAAAATCTTCCTTTTGTATTTCTATAAGCAGAAATATCATTTGTTATGGATTGAAAACTATCTGTTTTTGTAGATGTAGGTTCTGTATGTATATTAAAAGGTATGATTGTAGGAGTATCGGTAAATATAGGAGAAGGGGCAACAATATCATTTGACCATATTTCAGACGGTGGCAAAATTTCATTATAATTATCATCATCTGTATCAGTTGTTATATCCCAAGGATTTTTTGTATTCTGAACGTCAACATTTTGGGTTATTACATTATCACTTGTTAAGAAGTGTATTTGCGTAATTGCAGTTGTCGCTACAGAAACACCGATATGAATAAATTGACCAGACGTATTATGTATTTGACTAATAGCAGTTTGCGCCACTGTTGGGGCTTGTGTCGTTACGCTATCACTTAAAAATTCAACGCCATAAATTGCATTATCTACAATCGGCGTATTACTGGTAACATCATTAGAAAGTAAAACATGGTTAATATTTATTGCTGAATTACTTATGCTTGGTTGTTGTGTTTCAACATCATTAGAAGTTAACGCATGATTTTGATTTAATACGGCGCTTGCAACTCTAACTGAGCCAGTAAGTACATCTGGTGCGCTAAATGTTTCATCTTCAAAAACTGTAAGATTAGGAACATCGGCAGGTTGTCCAGTATAAACAAGACCCATATTGTGTATTTGAGAAATACTACTTGTATCTATTACTGGATTACCAAAAGTTATATTTGGCGAAGCAAAATCAAAAGAGAAAACACAAGTTGTTGTGTCTATTTGGACATTGCCAAAAGTAATATCGCTTGATGCAAATGGATGATTTTGCGTAATAGCTATAGTTGTATTTACGTCTGTATCGGCGCTCCAACCCATATTTGAATGGTTAGAGCAGTAATAATAAAGTTGAGGTGCGCCCACCGCTACAGCTATTTCTGTATATGCCCCAGATTGACCCGCTGTTCCAACAACCGTTACGCCTGTTGTATATTCTGACCCGCTCGCATGAGTTCCATTAGCCGTTGTTGAAAACCTAAGAGGATGACCGTCATTAGAATTATCTGATTGGTCAAATCTATACGTTCTGCCTTCAATAAGTGTTACAGCAACATCAGCTGTTGCTGTTGACCCATCTATAGCGAATTTATTCGTTGAACCAACATTATAATATGGGTGGTCTGACGGATTACCACCAACTACCGTAACTGCAAATGTTTCTGTTGCGGCAGCACTAGAAAGAGTTGGAGAGCCAGTTGTTATATCGGAAAGTGCTAAATCATTATTTTCAGTAATTGCTGTGCTTGCAATATTTACATTTTGCGCCGTAACATCTGTTGACTGTAAATTATGGTTTTGTGTTAAAACACCACTAGCAACTCTAACGGTTCCAGTAATGACGTTAGGTGCTGAGAAATTTTCATCCTCAAACATTGTTCCATTTGGAACACTTGCGGCATTGCCATTATATGTTGCGCCTAAGGAATGGTTTTGACTTATAGCACTTGTGTCAATTACAGGGTTTTGCGTAATTACACTTTGCCCTGCAAAAATGCCTAGCTGAGATAAAGTGCCTTCTGCTACCGTAGGCGCATTTGTTGTTACATCGCTCCCACTTAGGGAAAAATTTCTAACCCCTAAATCACCTAACGGTGCAGATGCTAAAGGGTTAAGACCTAACATTAACTAACTTTCTTTTGTGCCTCTATGTCGGCTATTAGTCTTGATGTAAAACTATCTAAAGCGGCTCTTTCTCTATCAACATCCATAGAAGCACGATTAACTCTAGATTGGCACTCTTGAATTTGCGCTATTAAATATTTTTGCAAATCTGACAAATCATTTTGGTTATATTCCTTGCCGTTTATATTTACTACTTCGTTATTTTCTGTCATTTTATCCCTCTAACGCTGTTAATCGTGCTTCTATATTAGTTAATCTTTGCTCTGTTGCCGCCCCAATAAAAGCCAATAATTCTGGATACCTAATACCCAATCTTTCTTTTTTTACCGAACCTTCTGGCGCTTCTTCTTCTGTTTCATATGTTTTATCTATTGTGCCATCTTCGTTTGTAACCTGCCACCAGATATTCTCACACCAGAAAGCATACTTGCTTGCGTCTAGCCCTGCGTCTGACATTGCAGCTTGTACTTGTTGTGCAACCATACCAGTATGAGTTCTAGCTGCGTCACCTTTAGATGCTACTTTGTCTTTCCATTTGTATGTTTTGAATAGTTTGCTGATAGCTGTTGCAGCAGTAATTTCTGCATTTGTTAGTGATGCAATTTGTTGCTTTTCTCTTTCATCAGATGTGTTGATTGTGCCGTTGGTGGCATATATGTCATCCCAACGAGCGCTGCTATATCCAAGGTCATCGCTATTATCCACTCCACCGCCAGTAGTTGAGCAAGGAACTATACGAGCAGTAGCCCAATCAAATCGAAATCCAGTATAGCGTGATGTAATAAATAAATCACCCTCTGACTCCCCTATCCCACCTCTAATGTTACCAGAACCGTTTTCAGTAAAGTGAATAAATCTTTGACCATTTCCATCATTACTATCTATATTTAATACACCACCTGTAGCACCTGTTTGAAGGCCAATCTGTATTTTACCATCATCATTAATGGTCATTCTGGTATTGCCATTGGGGTTTAAAGTAATGCTAGTGCTTCCAAAATTAATGCTGTCAGAAGTATTAGTACCAGTAAATGATGCAGCACTAACTGAAGTAGAGCTTACAGTAACTCCCGATGTTGTAATATTTCCAGCTGAATTAATTGATCCAGCAGAAATTGATGAAGCAGTAACGGTGCCACCAAAATAACCGTCATCAAATTTGTTAGAAGAAGCTCCTAAACTAATGGTTCCGTCAGACGCCGCACCTGCCTCTAAGGGTGCAACAATATGAGTTCCAAATTCAAGCCCTGCATGGTCTGCTGCACTAGCAGAAACTTGCAAGTTGTCGCTACCATTTACAGCAATAGTTCCTACTGTAGTGCCGTCTTTGCGTAAGTCTACTAAGTTTCCATCATCAGTTAATCTATTTGCTATAAATGGAACATTGCCATCAACGGTTGAACGGACGCCCAAATCGTTAGACATAGCAACACCAGCCGTTGAAATGCTATCGCTATCTTTACTAATGCATACTGCTCTATCATCTTTTACAGTAAGCCTAGCACCTTGAGCAACATCAACAATTCTGAAACTTCCATTAGAGTTTTGAACTTCCCAAGTGGTATAGCTTGCGTTTGTAGTATCTTCTAACCTGATTTCAGGATTACTGCCGCTTATATGAAGTTGTGCGTCTATTGCTGCAACTCCTATTCCAACATTTCCTGAACTATCAATACGCATGCGTTCTGTTGCGGTAGTATTGTCAGAAGAGGCTGTCAAAAATCTAATGTAAGAATTAGCGGCTGTNCCATTACCATCACTCAAGGCAATGCCAACATGCGCTCTTCCAGTATTTACAAAAGAACCTGTGTTTGGGTTACGTTGCGTATTAAGTTGTAGACTTGAACCNTCAAAATCTATAAACCCTGCGTTTGTTGTGCCGCCATACTGCATCTCTCCTGATGACCCAATACGCACACGTTCTGAACCGCCAGTTTGGAAAGTTAAAACATCTGAACCATCAAGGTTAATGTCACCAGAGACATCAAGCGTAAGGTCACCTGTCTTTGATATGTTGCCAGAAACAGCTATGTTTCCACTGCTATCTTTTAAAACTAAATCCTCATTTGCTGCGGTAATAAATACCTCAACATTAGAGCCAGATAAATTTAGCAATGAACCAGTAGAACTTTCCGTAAGCGTCCTAGATAAAGTAGTGCCACTGTGCGTATAGGTTCCAGTTCCTATTTCAAATGCAGAACCGTCTGTAATTACATAACGAACAACTTGACCGTTTGTTATTCCACCTTGAGCAAACGTCTGAAAACCATCAGCAGCACTTCCCAAAGTAATAGTGCCAGTACCAGTTGTGCTTGTACTAACCTTTACTCTATTCGCTAAAACATTAGCCATTGGTTACTCCTAGCTTGGATCAGGAATACCTACGTCTAATGCTTCCAATGAGAATGTGTTTCCTGTTGTTACAGACTGCGAAGCAGTAAGCGCACCAGTTACAAGCAATCTTGAGTTTGTTGTATCTGTAATTGCATAATGCGTAGCTGTTCCTGTGCCTGTCACAGAACCACCCGATATAGCACTAAGCGTTACCTTACGCCCACCACCTGTTCTATCTGCTGGTGCAGAAATAGTAATACTTGTTGTATTGCCCAACGTTTGCGTACTAGTTGCCTCTGCAAATGTCGTGCTTTCTGCGCTTGTAATATCTACTCTATTGGCTTCTGTATCAAGGACGGTTAGTCCGTTGTCCAGTACCCTATCTGCTATTGATGCCATTAATAACTCCTTATCTTCATTCTGCGACCTGAACCGCTAGTTTTTGACCGTTCACTCTCACTATTAATATCATTAATAGCCTTCTGATACAACGCTGCCCACGTTTGTATTCTATTATCTTCTGCTAAGTATGGAGCAGAATGAATAAGAGAGCCATATAAATAAGCGTCTGGGTGATTAGTTAAAACCCAATTTGTTTGGCTGCTTGAGCTTATGGCTGGTATTTTTTGATAATAAAGTAATTCTAAAGTATAAGAAGCATCAGGCGTTGGGAACACTTCAATACTACCATCGGAAATAGCAAAATTTATTGGNCTNCCAGTTGTATTAAGGTTTTGCGCTCTAAGATTAGATATTTGAAAAGCGTTAACCATTTCTAATGTATTAGTATCAGCCGTATTTAATGACATACGAATAGGCTCTAAAAAATCATCAGGAAGTGATGAATATTGAGTATTTAAAGTAGCAGTAGCACGTTTTTCCATGCGCCAATGCCTAACCTCTCTATTCATGCCAGTTTCGGCAAGATCAATAAAATCAGATATAGCTGAAGTTAAATCACTTCTATCTAAAAAATCTGCTATAGCTGATTTTAATTCGTCATGCGTTGTTAATGCCATCTAACAATTCCATCTTCTACGAGCAGCTTTGCCACGTTCACCTGTCCAGCCTCTAGACCTAGCGCAAAAAGACTTCTTACGAGCCTTCTCTTTTGCAGTTAAATTCTTCTTTTTTGTTACAGCCGTTTTTAACTTCGACTTTGGATTTTTTCTTCTATGTGCAGCTACGCCAGCAGCAGTCATGCCAGCGCCTTCTTTTACCGTTCTATAATTACGACCCTTACCTTTAGTCGTTTTGCGTATGGCTTTTTCGCGCTTTCTTGGCATTTAATTCAAAGACATAATAGCATTTATATATTGAGCTTTTTGCTCTTGCGGCATCGTATCAAAATTTAATCCAGACCTAGCAGCTAAATTTCTTGCTTGTTCCATTACAGAAGCCATCATCGGATTTGATGTTTGAGGATCACCTTGAAAATTTAAAGCATTATTTGTTCCAACTTGCTGATTCATAACAGTTGCAGCAGGGGGCGCTATATTATCTGGCTCATAACCTCTACTTGTTAAAACTCTTGGGTCTACATTCGACTGAGGATTAGCTACAGCCTGCACAATAGGTGACGTATTAGGACTAACAAAAGTACGCTCCATTTGAGAGCCATATGGATCAACGCCAAGATCATTTAATAAATCGCTAAATATACCACCCTTAAATTTATCGCCACGAGTATCACGACCACCGCCATCTTGCATATCAATAAAAGCAGGAACGTAACGCTTGTTTACCTCATCAAAGTAACCAAACCTACCATCAGAATTAGCCTTTGCTCTATCTTCAGCAGAAGTGCGCTCATATCGAGCAGCAGCTTTTTTAGAACCAAGACCGCCCTTGCGCTGCTCTGGTGTGCCACTGTGAGCAAAAGCAAAAGGGTTATCTCGACCAAGTATTCTGTAATGATCTGCAATTTTCTCAGCGTGCGTCATTTCTGAACGAGGTTTGCGTTTTTCAGCCATTACTTCTTACCCTTCTTGGTTTTCTTCTTAGGACGCTTCTTAGCCGTTTTAGCTGCATTTTTAAAGTCTTTATCTGTAGGTGCGCCTTTATCACCTTTTTTACGCATCTTTTTACCAGATTTTCGCCTTAATCTAATATTTTCATACAAACCATGCTTGCGTCCGTGTGGCATTACTTCTTACCCTTTTTAGACTTTTTAGCTTTTTTCTTTTTCTTAGGCGGTCTACCAACTTTAGAACCATAAGTACCCTTACCCATCGGCATAATCATCTCCTTTATTTTTCTAAACACATACCACATTATGCAATCCCACGCAAATTGCGTTTTATCTCACCCTTCCAACTAGTAAATGCTCCAGATAATGCAGTTGCAGCATCACTAGCCATCGTCAAACAAAGCGCATCAGCTAAGTCGGGTGAGGCCAACCCACGCTTACGCATTTCATCTTTACTTTCAGCCTTTATCTTGCCGCTAGACGTAAAACTATACCGAATACCAGTTAGCTCAGCCACTAACTGATCATCTTTTGGTAACTTACAAGCACGATCCTCAAACCAACCNTTCGTNTTAAACCACAACTCAGANCGNAAATTTAAATATGTNNCGCCCATACTNGGCGCTTCTGCAACATTAATACCTCGAACAGGCAAGCCCAACTCACGCAATCTATCAACAACACCAGAACCAAGCCCAATACTATCAACAAGTATCTCTCTAGGCCGTTTAGAAGGCAATAACGCCTCATATTCAGCCACAACACGACCCACAGTCTGCATCAAATCTAAACCAGACCAAGACCTAATTTCAGTCACAACAGAACCCTGACGCTTACATAACGCCGTTTTGTCATTACCAAACCTACTAACGTCCAAACCCCACACACTCGGCAAGTCACTATCACCCTCAATATCGCGGTGTGTAGCCGTTTCAACTAGGTGAAATGGTATGATTGTGTCATCATCTGCTTGAGGAAATTCTCCTAACACTCTGATTCTAAAGGCATTACTGTCTTCACCATAGCGCAATTTCATTTCTTCAATAAACTCATCACTCACCAAAGGGCTATCTACACACGACCAGCGCCTAGTCCACCAGCTATCAGCAAGCCTGTTTTGGCTCTCAAAAAACGTGCCGCTAGACCTAGTGGGGTTACTCAACATAATTGTAGTCGCATTATGTCCAGACATAGAACCAGCAGCAGCCTCAAATACCTGCTCTGGCACACCACTAGCCTCGTCTACAATCAACATAACGTGTTCTGAGTGTACACCAGCCAGCGCTTCTGGCGTTTCTGCTCTTGAGGTTCTCGCCGAAATAAACATCTCACTAGGCGCAGCCGTATGTTCAACACGGTCAGACTTGACGTTTAACACTTCCTTAAACGCATCAGGCAACTCATTTATCCAGCGTTTCATTTCTGCAAATAAAGCATCAAACAACTGACTAGAGGTTGGCGCAGTCACAACAACCTTATTCGGATAGTGCATCAAGAAATACCACAACATAGCCCAAGATGCGGCTGTACTCTTGCCAGTACCGTGTCCAGAGCGAATTGAAATTTTTCTTTCACCAGAAGCTATAGCCTCAAGAAACTCAGCTTGATAATCTAACGGCTCTACACCAAGCACCTCTCTCACAAACAATGTTGGGCTTCTAGCGTAACGCTGAGTAAACTCAATCATCGTATTCTGAGATAAGTCATTCATGGTCAACAACCTTCATCTTACGCAGCGCATCTAAATGCAAATCTCCAATGTTAATCTGGATGTTTTGCTGGTTGCCACTACCATAACGATTTTTGTTTAAAGATGAAGCTATAAAATTATGTTGCTGCGCTAAGCCCTTCGCAATGCCAATATCAACCTGATTAACATTAGCCTCACTAATGTCACGGCTGTTCTTACCGTTCAACGCCTCGTCAACCTCAACCTCACGCCTTTCCTTAATGTCGTTCAGCATATCAAATGCTGCATCAGCGTGAGCATCNGCAATTTGATGCTCTATTTCGCGTATAGCGTTACCGTACTTTTCGTGTTTAACAATGTTACGCCTAAAATAACCACGATCTAACCCAAGCTCTTTTGCAATCATAGGTATCGTTTTGCCAGCAAGTAACTCCTGCTGCAAAACGTCAACTCCACCACGCTTATCTAGCTCTGCAATAGCTTTTTTGAATTTTGGTCTGCCTGCCATGCTTTCCTCATATTATGACTTCGCTGCGTACTGCAACTAATAATAATAATATACTAAAGTAATTATTATTATTATTAGTATTAGTAATAGTACGAAAAAGTATAACTAATAATAATAATAAAAGCTAATAATATTAGTTTTTATTAGTGGGGTAGGTGCTGCACTGTTTAACCAAAAAAACATAATAAAACTCAGGGAGGTTGTATTTTATTACGCAGCACCCAAAAACTGTATAACATAAATTTTTGTGTGTGGAAATGTGTTATAGTAACGGTGGGGGGGAGGGGGCTAGGTAGGGGGGGGCAAATTTATTGTATACCGTTGTTTTATTTTGTTTGCAGTTAGTTAAAAACAGTACCGCTAGAGTCAAACATGGGGCGTTGTTCTAAGTTTAACCAAGTTTAAACAAAGTTAAACATTGTTGAACAAAAGGTTGCGTTTTGTTTTGCATTGTTTTATTCGCGTGCGCCCGTGCGCGACCTTGTGCTTTACTGTTTGCTGTGTCGCACTTTTGGCAAAAACCAAACAATGCTAAACAATTGAAAACAATTGTATACTAAACAGGCGATATGCTCTGAGAAGCTCTGAGAAGCTCGCTGAGAAGCGAAAGGCCTTTTGTAATGCTCAGTTCATAAAATCTCGTTTCGCTAATATTGAGCAAATTTATGTTTTAGACACTTAATATTGCTATAATATTAAAAGCATTTGACCTGATATTAAAATTATTGGTATAATAAATATATTAAATGATTCGAAAGGCTAATGAATGATTAAATTAACAAAGAAAAAAGAAACTCAATGGCTTGGTAATGGCTTTGGAAGCTACAATGCTGAATGGCATATTAAAGGCAACGAAAGTATCTCTATTAGAAAAATTGGCGGGAATTGGGTTGCTTTTGAAGAAAACAAAAGAATTGCTAAAGCTTGGTATAAATCAGACCTATTAATAAAATTAGAAAACTTAATAAATAAACAGAAAGGCTAAAACAAATGGATAAAAGAACAAATCAAGTAATGACAGAAATAAGCAACACTTGCATTGATATGATGCAGGAACACGGCTCAAACTGGACTAAACCATGGCGAGACATAATCGCTAAAGGCCAGCCATTAAGCGCTAAGAAGCGACACTATAACGGCATCAATAGAATAAATTTAGCAATGTATATGCTAAAGCGAGGTTATACTTCACCTGTCTTTGGCACTTTCAAACAATGGCAAAGTTTAGGCTACAAACTAAAAGATGCTAAAGGCAAAGGTATCAATGTAGTATTTTTCCAAATAGTAAAATACAAAGACAAAAAGACAGATGAAGAAAAAACATTTCCAACATGGAAAGTATTCACCGTCTTTAATTCTCAATATGTCGAGAATTGGAAAGGTGATTTTCTTGATAATGATCAAGATTTAACGCAAGATTGGAGCGACATTCTAGACGCTGAAAACCTTGCCCAACTATCAGGCGCTAACTTTGTAAATGAAGACGCTAACAGCGCTTATTATCGCCCATCTAACGACACAATCAACATGCCAAGCAAAGAGCAGTTTAATGATGCATCTGGCTACTATGGCACACTGTTTCACGAGCTAGGTCACTGGACAGGTGCAAAGCATAGGTTAGACCGCAAGTTTGGTACTCGCTTTGGTTCTGACGGCTACGCTTTTGAAGAGCTAATCGCTGAGCTAACAAGCGCTATTTTATCAGGCCTTACCAAAGTTGACGCTGAGCCTCGTGCAGATCATGCTAAATATTTAAACGGCTGGATCAAGTGTCTTAAAGATAATCCAGACGCTATACAAAAGGCTGCTAGTGCTGCTGATAAGGCTGCAACATTCATTCTAGAAGCTGCTGAGCAAAACACAGAAAGCTGCCTATCAGGAAGAGATCAACCAGTAACAGTAACTAAGGTAGCGTCTTAACAGGCGCTACACTAACCAAAGAAAGGCTAAAACAATGACAGTTAAACTAAACTCATTCAGCAATAAAAACCTAAGCTTAGATCATGCAGGCATGGCGGCTGATACACTTGCGACAATCTTTGACGATATGATTCAAGCAGCAATCAATGCTGAAGCTAAAGGTTGGGAAAGTGAAGCATCACAAGAGATTTTTGAAAAAACTTTCTGGCGCATTTATAACCGCATTAATTTTATTGAGACTGATAAATTCAGGCATCCGCACCAAGCAGATAGAAGCACATTTCAAACTACGACACTTTTTGAGAAGGCTACTAAATAAATTAATATAGCGCTTAGCAGCGTCTTAGGGCGCTGCCTTGCCCTGTATTGATACAGGATAACAAAACAAAGAAAGGCTAAATAAATGAATGACAAATTTAATTTAAATGTGCAGTTCCACAATGGCAAATGGTGGACGGTAACTTGGACGAGATCGACACTAGGCACGACAGGCACACCAGAAAGCACACCTCTAAAAAGAAGGCCATTGAATATGGTGAAAAGCTACAAAATGATGAAATGGCTGATAATTTATGCGTCTATAATAAAGACGGTAAACTTGAGTCACAAAGTTCAGTTTTATTTATAAGACCATCAAACAAAGAGAAAGGCTAAACAAATGAGATTATACTGCAACCTTCAAGGTCAATGGTGTAGGAACACAAGTTGAGGCTAAAAAAATTAATGCTCGTCTTGTGGAATTTCCGACAGATAAACCAAATTTAATAATCGCTTTAAACAAGCTTGGACAATCTTTTATTAATACCGCTATGTCAGAAATAGACAAAGCTAAAGAGATTGGAAAAGCTGAAGGCCACAAGCTCTCTAGAAGCGCTACAAGCGCAAGTGATTTAAACCAGTATGATGTGCATGACGTAGTTTTAAATTGCGATAGGCGGCACTTAGGGTCAGCCCTAAGTGCTATAATTAATCGACTACATGATGAAGTTGAGGAGGTTTAAAAATGGCTACTAATCCGACTGCTAAATTGCCGCTAGTCGAGCGTGTAATAATTCAACTTTCTGAAGATTACCATTACGGCAAACCAAACAAACAAGATGCTATAAACTTTATAGAGAATAACATCGGAAGCGAAAAGCTTGAGGAGTATTTAGAAGGCATAGACTACGATTGATAATATTAAAGACTAGCCTTTAACTAGGCTAGTTCATAATATTATTGTAATATCAGATAATATTGTTTAAATAGAAATACGAATCAAAGAAAGGCTAAAACAATGAAACTTAAAAACTTAGGATCAAACGTAACAGAGTTAACTTTTAAATTTGACTATGATGATTGCGACGTTAAGCTGTTATTCTCTTATGACACACCTGTTGCAGGTTACGATGTGAAAGGTGCTTTTAAGACTACTACAAAGTACAGCAAAACGACAACTAAACACATCAACCAATACTTTGGAGATGTAAAACCTCGCTTGGTTGTTCAAGAATATATAAACGAAATATTCGATCCATACACTTTGACTCCGAAAGGCTAAAACAATGAGATATTTACCAACTTTAAACCTTTGGAAACCTAGTATTCAAAACGCTATTAAAAGCGGTCAAATCAAGCTACAGCGCGGTCAATGGTTGCGCTGTGGCACTGAGGGCAAGCGTTGCAGGTTTGTAGGTTTTTTAAACGGAAGAAAACCCAGTGATAGATCAATTTGGGTTGTTCATTGGCAAGGTAATTCAAAAGCTACTAATGATCATTTTTTACATTGCGTCGAGGCTTACACTGCGAGGGCTGCACAATGACTACACGCGAAATAATTTGGTACACGTTTACAAGTTCACTTTTATTAACTGGCATTTTTGCCGCGCTGTTTATGGGCGTTGCAATCGCTGATTTAATAAACGAAATAATTTTAATGATGAAAGGCTAAACCAATGGGAAAAAGATATTTAGTAAAAGACATAAAAATTTCTACTGATAGCGTAGGATTTAGAACAGCAACACACGGTGGAAAAATCTTAATAGACAGCGCTCTTTTTAATAGCAGAGAGGAGTGCAGAAGAGAGGCTGTTAAAATAGTAAATGAAATGAATGAGGAAGCGGAAGCTTTCTGGCAAGATTTTGAAGATAGAAAATCAGAAAGGCTAAGACAATGACACTGGAACGCAATTTAAAATTAAAAAGCAATTTTAGAAAACCACAAGCAAGCTATGAAGAAGATTTTTATATAGTTATGCCTTACTGGTTCAATGGTGATGATGATTTAGTAAGTTTATTAAATTATCCAGAATATAATTTCTCACAAAAAAAACAAGCGATGGAAAAATTTAAAGAATTAAGAGCAGATAAACCATCAAGAATTACACGATTGGTTAAGGCAAAAGCTTTATATGTATTTGAAGACATAACAAATGAAAGTTAATAAATAATATTATTGCAATATCAGATAATATCACTAAACTAATAATACGAATCAAAGAAAGGCTAAAACAATGATTAGACAAACAATGCATGATGTTACCAAACTTAAAATTGGTAAGGTAGAAACCGCTGAATCTAGAGGGCGTGAATTTCACACGCTAACAATTACAGCGACAGGCATAAATGGTGAAGCTTTAGAGCTAGTTTTATTTAGTGATGATAAAAATGCTTTTTCAGAAAGGCTAAAGAAATGACTACAGAATACATAGACGCGACTCCGACATGGGAAGGCATAACAAGCTCTTTATTAATTATTTATGAGGGTTCAAAGACGCCTAAAAATAGACAATGGGCTAAAGATGAAATTTTAAAAATGGCTAGGCTTGCAGATCAATTTGTTGAGCTAACCAAAGATTTAAACGAAACCAAAAGAAAGAAAGGCTAAACCAATGCAATTAACTTTAACTTATTTTGATTTAATGGAAGCAATACACGCGCATTTAAAAAGCAAAAATATAGAATGGCGTCACGCTGAATATGACGACATTTGGATTAAATTTGAAAAACCAGTTTGGGCAGAAAAGAAGCACAAAAACGGTAAGGTGGTTAAGTGCAAACATGGCTACCCAGAAAGAGAGATTGTTAAATGGGAAACCATAAGTGAGCATTTTGGCGAAATGGACGAAATGCAAATATACTATGATAAAAACGGTATATATCCGATTAAAGAAAAAGAAGAATAACAATAACCTTTCTTGAGTTAAACTTGACCCTGTTTCGCAGGGTCTTTTTTTTGCGCTCCCTTGCCGTATATCCATCGAATAGAGTTACTTAATTCTGCTATCAGGTGGTTAGCCTCATCAAAAGGTATTACCCCCACTGTACGGCCTTCTGAGAAGATGTGAAGACCATCTGGATATACAGCCCACCTTATCGCTTGTTTCTTATTTCCATCAGACGCCATTTAATAGCCTTTACTTGTTCGTCACTCCATTCAGGCAGATTAACACCTAGAACGCGCCTACGGTTAGCGAAACCGTAAAGCTCTTCTTCGGTTGTAATACTTGCCAATTTATCCTCGAAGGTCTGCAAAGGTTTAATCGTACTTGTTCCATGCTCGAATGTCCTTGCAAGGCCTTTGCTTAACTTGTCTTTTATATAGTTAGAATAATCCATACTAATTTTCCCTACATCATAATAATAATAATAATATTATAGAATAATATTATTATTATTAGTTCTATTAATGTTTTGTACTATTTAAATAATAATCAGCTAATAAAACTAATAATTTACCATCTAAACCATTGTTAATAATACAAAACATTTTATTAGTCCTCATCAAACGGATTTTTAATTATTCCATCTTTATCTACAAACCAAATATAACCTTCATTTGCAGCTATATGTCCTGCTTTTATTAAAGCCGTTGCAGCCTGTTTATAAGTCTGTGCAGGGTTAGAAGCTCCCACAAGTTTACCTTTGAAGTGATCTTTAATTGTCTCTTCATCTATGCACCAGTAGGTTTTACCTTTAGGCCATCCTGCACCGCTTGGATTAGGCTTTCCTATGCCCTCACCTCTAAGCTGATAAAACACCTGTTTAAACAATAATTGATTTTTGCCAGATATTTTTGGTTTATTGTTTTCTTTAATTTCTTCCTCAGTAGGTTGTCTAATCGTGCAAGTTGTAATTTCATCACCATCCTCATCCTCACCAAGCACTTCTCTAGTAAGCACAAAGTCTATGCTTTTGCCTAACTCCATATCTCGCTGCTTAGTCGTTACAGCCGTTCTAATGCTTGAGTTACCATCTAAAGTTATCTCTATTAATGTTTCTGCTGCTGCTACAGCAGAATAAGAGCCGCGCAAGCCTTTGCTCAAGTCTTTGCCAGTATGCCCAACAAGCATAATATGCACGCCTGTTTCTGCTCTAAGCAAATCTAAATTAGCTAAAAACTTNGAAAATTCTGAATTTGAATTTTCCTCTAGCTGCCCNTGAGTNGCTCTGGCGATTGTATCCACGCATAGAACCTTAACATCTCCATGCTTCTTACTGATCTCTTTTATAAGAAGCTTAACCTTGGCTATATCGTTCTCATCATTAAATAGATTTATAGGCAAAGCTCTGACTGCAAGTTTAACATTTTTAAACTCAGGGTATTTATTTCTAAGCGCAACTAAGCGTGTGTTAAACGCTGTGCCGCCTTCTGTTTGAAGGTAAAGCACTGAGCCGCCTCTAACCTTACAGCCCATCCAGTTTTCATTAGCTCCAATATGATAAGCCATATCCAAGCAGAAAAAACTTTTACCTACGTTTGATGCGCCAAAAACAATACTTGTTGTGTCTTCAGAGAGCCATCCTTTGACTATGTAGTTCGACTGCGTTGGTATTACTGCGTCTTCAGGCATAACTATCTCATCTAAAACGCTAGACGGTTTTAATGCCTTTCTGGTAAAGCTTGCGCCTCTACTAATATAAACATCGTTCCAATCTAAACCCTCAGTGTCAGGCAAGACGTATTGGATGCCGTGTTGCTCTAAGGCTTTCTCGCATACCTTGCGCCCTGCCTCATCATTATCTCCTGCTATTATAAGCTCGACTTCAGGTCTAACTTCTTTAAACGCTTCGATNACATCTATTATNTTTGNAGCGTTTAGACAGTGTATTGCAGGATGACCTGTCGACTCTGTTACAGCCGCAGCCGTAGCAAAGCCCTCACACAGCCAAGCAAAGTCTTTTATCTTGCCGTTGAGTACTGAAAAGCAGCCCTTAAACTTTAACCCAAAGTTAAATTTTTTGTTCCCATCAGCATCAATAAACTGCGATCCCTGCCTTTTACCTGTTTTATCTATAATAGGCACTACAAGGTCAGTCTCATCAACCTCAGCGTTATGTAATTTAATTCTTTTGCGCGTGAGATACGGATGTATGTCCTCTACTTTGTGTAAGGTAACTACATCTTTATTTGGTGAGTATTCTGGCAACAACTGCAAGTCTTCCCTAAGTATTCTAAATATTTGTGCAAAGTCGTTACACTTTCGACAGTTCACACGAATTTCACCATTGTAGTTATTTATTCGAAACCGATCAACTCCCCCACAGTTAGGACAACCACCACAGTATTCATGCTCGTTTACTTTTTTAAGCTCTAATCTGTGTATAATTCCTGCTGCATAGTCACTCCAATATGCTGTGGATATGTTGCGTTTATTATCTATATCTTGTAACATCTTCCCAAATACTCCGCTTAGGTTTATTTTAACTGCTTTTGTCTGGCATTTATTAGCCTTTCTGTCAGACTAACTTATAAAGCCCCCTCAGTGAGGGGGCTTCTTTTTTTTACATGGCTAGAACGGAATTTCGTCCTCAAACTCGTCTTTTGATTCGGTTTGATCTTCGCTTTTTACATCAGCTTCTTGCACTACTGGCTCTACTGGCTCTGCTATTGCGGCTTCCTCAAATTGTTTAAGGGTGAAGCTTCCACTACCTTGCTCAAAATCAATAGGGCGTTCTGCTCTATCAGCAAGTTCGTTAACCATCACATCAGTTAAGCGCAAAGTTATGCCTTGCTGCGCTCCTGATTTGTAAGCTTTTATAATAACCCTAGCATTAATCTTGCTGCCAGATGTTAATTCAAATTCTGGCGGTAACTTGTTAAGCTTTGAGTCAAGCTGCCTGACGTTAGTTTTTTCGTCATAGCAGTTCAGCTTCATTTTAACAAAACCTTTACCTTCGCCATCCTCATCTAAAGGGTTGCGAAAGTCATTTGGCTTTTTAATAGGCTTACCTGCTTTCTCTTGTTCAGCAACAAACTCTTTCCAAACCTTTTTAATAGCTGCGTCAGCTTGCTGCCACTGCTCATTAGTTAAGAAAGCGTCACAGTAAAACGCTGCGTTGGGCGTTTCGTGTGTTGTGCCGACATAAGAGTTAGCATCATCAGACCAAACGTAAGGTTGATTAAGCTTTGGATAACGTGCCACCACGTTCATAAATTTATAGATCATATCATTAGCCTTTCACTAATTAGAATGGTTTCTCTTCAGAAGCTTCCTGAAGATATTGAGGTAGGTGGATAGTATTCTCCAATTCCCACCCCGTACTAAAGCGACCTGACACTTGACTGTCTAATAGGTCACTCATTGCCTTTAGCATACGCTTGTGTGCGTGTGCTAAATACAATTCCGATAAAACGTGCGCCTGACAAATACCTGTCTCTTTGCAGACTGCAAAAAAGATAAACTTTTCAATAGGCAATCCTGCTGCTGCACAAGTATGTAAGTAAAACGCTGCCTGAATGTCATAAGACCACATTTTAACATCCTTAAAAAAGGTAAATGGATGTATGTTGTTAGTAGTCTTTATGTCAAAGATTATACCACCTTTACCTTTAGCGTCTGGTTTAATTAAACCGTCTGGTCTACAGCGTATATCAAGCTTTGTTTCTGAACACTCTGTAAAGATAGAAGCTTCAGCAACAAAGCGCTTGTGTTTTAAAAGCTTAACTAAGTATGCGTTTGTCTCCATCGCTTTTGTAGCAATACGCAAAGCATCATCAAAGGTAGCTTCAGGTAAAAGTGTTTTACCTTCTTTGGCAAGCTCCTCTTTATGCTTTTTAAAGTCCTTAGTTCTACCTGAACCCTCACTACGCACAAACTCGCCTTTATCTGGCTCTAATATAAATCCATGCACTGCGCTGCCTAACAGCATAGCAGGCGTAGGTTCTTTTTTAGGTAGCTCTTGTTTTATTATCCAATGTAGAGGTGAGTTTTTAACTACCTCTTTAATATCTGACGAGCTAAAATGCGGATGTANTTCCGTATTNTGGTAATCCTCATTACTCATCTCATAATCAATGTGCGTCATTGTTAGCCTCTCTCATTTGTCGTGCCTCTTTCATCCAAGGAATTTTTGCTTCTTCAAGCTCAATCATAATGTCATCATAAAAAGCTCTCGCATGAACGGTGCAAACTGTGTGACCACCTTTAAACATTAAATCAATGTAAAAACTTTTCGGGTCTATACTTACGGTAGTTTTCCAACCAACAACATCATCTATATGAAAATAAAGACTGCTTACACTTTGACCATCATCATCAAGAATAACATCCATCATAAAAAAACGATCATATATTTCATTAATATTTTTTTTCATTTATTTAGCCTTTCTTAGCTGTTCCAATTCTCTCTAGCCACATAACAGAAAGCTTCCCAATCCATTTTGACCTTTTCTCCATGCAGCGCACCATCTCTCATAAGGTGTTCTAATCGCATAACGACTGTAATAGGCTGTCTATCAAACTTATAGACTAAGACAGGTTCTTTATTCATGTTCTCTGCGGCTGTTTCTACCTGTTGCCACCAAGCATCCGAATAAGTGTTTCCTGCTTTATACCTTTTACATTCTATAAGGTATGGAAAACTATCGTCTTCTATTAATATGTCTCCTCTATCTGCCGTCCTGTACTGCTCTATATCCCTTTTAACGAAACCCTTAATGTTAAGGTCTAATTGTAAGTTCTTACAAATGTCTCGCTCAAAGGTTGCCCCTTTAGCACGACTGTTAACCATCTGCCTCTATAAGCTCCTCATCATCATACTCGACATTAATACCGAGTGTTTTGATTTGGTCAGACAGATAATCCTGCATAGCCATATCAGCTAATACGCCTTTCGGTATGCGTGTATAATTACTTATACTGTCAAGCATCACAGTAGTCTTGCTACTTAGCCGCAAGCACTGCTGCTTCACCTCTTGTCTTTGTCTCATAGTCACTCCTCAATATTTTGTTTGACACTATTGCATTTATTCGATATTAGAAAATATGTCAACACGGAAACGTAATATAATAAAGCATAAAGAAAGGCTAAGAAAATGAAAATCGAAAAAGATGTTCCTATTCCGACAAGATCAAAGCGAGATAATTTAAAAGATATGTCGAAGCTTATGGAAGTCGGTGACAGTATATTATGTAGACCTCATCAAGCAAATGAAATTGCGAAGTATTTGTTTTATATGCACTGCCCCCCTGAACGCTGGAGCGGTAAAGGCAAATTAAGTCGCAAACTTTTTGCCCTAACCGTAAAGGAAGGTAGCAAGAGAAGAGTATGGAGAGTAAAATGAAAATAGATATTAGACAAATAGCAGTTACACACATTATAAAATCAGGTCAGGCTTTTGGTAAATGCTTACGAACATTTGATGAAATTTTTATAAATAAAAAATTCGTTACTGATTATGATCTTGAGGTAAACGATACTTTTTTTGCAGAAGTTACTGAAACTTCAGAGGGAGAAAAAAAGATGTTTAACGACAGGGGTAAAAACGTAAGTGAATATAAAATAAAAGCTATATATGATGAAAACAGTCCATTCATTCACTTGCTGCAAGAATATAAGGCAACAGGTAAAATTAATTTAAATGGAGAAACAACATCTGCACCTAATAAAAATACTGATGAAAGGCTTATTGATTGGGATGAAGCTATCTTAAAAGTATTAAAAGATGGAGATAACTTTATGACCACTAGAAATGTTCTTAATGAACTGCAAGATGTATACAAAGTTGATTGCGGTGGTAGAGATATAGGTAACAAACTTATGGCTCTACATAGAATAGGCAAAGTAGCTAGGTTATCTCTTCATATAGATGGAAGTAACAAAAGAGTAAGTGAAGTTTGTTGGTGCATCTCCGACATTGCTTCAGAGTTATATAAAAATAATGTGTTTGGAATTTTTGAGGATGACGAAGAAAACGTGCAACACCTGTAAAGACACAGGTTATATTGAGGTAGAAGTAACGTATCCAATAAGCTTTTTGCCTAACATTGGATACGTTACTAAGCAGAAACAGATTTGCGAGGAGTGTAACAATGGAACTGAAACCAGAGGACAGGAATCTGAGAGACAGTTTAAAGAGGGAAATACAAAGCCTAGAGCCAATGGCCTTGATGAAAGACGCAACGCCAGAGATTAAGCAGCAATACAGAGAAGCAAAGGCTGCAATGGAAGTTCTTATTAGTAAGTTGCAGGCAGAGGGCGTTAATATATGAGTACGCATACGTTAAAGGCTAACAGGCGTCACCCAAATGCAGACAGAGATTGCATACAGGTAGGTCATATAACTTTTGAGTTTAGCAGAAAGAATAAAACTTTTGCATTAAAAGCTTGTGAGGCTGCAAATGCAAAAGACCGTAGCCCCTTGTTTACAGGGTTTATTGAGAAAGGGATGCACAAAGAGCTATTACGCTTGGCATCTGTATTTAGACAAATAGAGGAGAAAGATAATGAGCCAGATAAAAGAATTAATTAATTCTGTAGAGATTGTTAAGGTTGACGGTAAGGTAGGTATATCAATGCCTGAGAAGCAATATCGCTTGACGCCTCAAGAAACTAGAATGTTTGCTGATCACATAAAACAATTAATGGATGAGATAGCGGTTACAGAAAAAACTGATTGGGGAAATATGCTATCTTATATGTTAAATAATAATTCTTCAGGCAAAAATGATGACTGAGGAAGAGATAGCAAAAGCCATGAAAGCAATGGTTAAAGGTGAGAAAGAGAGGCAGCGCAAGATGTTGCATGGCACATCTAAAAACCATACGCAGGAAAATAATTTTAAACTGCTTAAAAATAACGGAAAGACAAACGAGAGAGCCAGAAGTGGATTTAATTTGAGCAGGAAAAAGTATAAACTAAAGGCTCTCTCTGCTCTTAAAATAACATAGTTAGAGAAACAGGCAATGGAATATTATACATTATTAACAGTAGTTTACCCATTGATGGAGCATGATTGGCAGTTTAGTATATGGTTTCCAAGTGAAGATGAGTGTTGGAATATACTAATGAGTAGCGGAACTCTTTATAATAAGATTAATGCTACAGAAGGCTACTGTCAGGTTAGTGATGTAGCCTCTAAGATAGTTAAGCCAGTTCTTAGGCCGTGGTGATTAAAGCATTAACTCAAAGTGTGGGGCATCAATAAAAGGTCGCCTGTTTTGTGAGCGCCTAGTATCTATATAATCATTCATAGCGCTNTCCATATCACCTTGCCATTGCGCGATATTAGGCACTGTCCATGCTGCTCCCCATCTTACAGGAACATCACATACTCTAGCTGCTTCTGCCATCGCGTCAGCTATCTCATCATATAGGTTAAGCTCCCATCTTCCCCCATTAACATAAGCCATGAGGTCAACAGCGTGTCCATCAATGTGTTTGCTTTTCATAGTTTGTGATGCACCTTTTGCTACCAAAGCTTTCTGTTCCTCAATAGTTCGAAGTCCACATATGACTGAAAAATCTTGCTTAGAAACACCTATAGCATATCGCACAACAGCATCCATGCGCTCATCTATGCCCTCTAGCTTTGCTAAACTACTTTTACCTAGCTTGTAGCTCATTTTTTTAATCCCTTCATTGTTCTAATTCCAAAAGAGGCCGCTATGCTGGCATACATTGCCCAGCTAAACCACTGTGGCGCAGCCTGTAAATTCTCAAAACCTTGTTTCATATAAGGCTGTAACCAAGGCACAAATGAGCCTAGCACTATAGCAATAAAGCATAGAGTCCACGCCTCGTCTTTCCAGCTATCTGCGCTGGCCTCTATTGCAGCTTGTTCCCAACTAATCTCACCTGTTGCAATCTTCATTTTGGTTTCGGCTTCAGCAGCTTTTACCTTTGCCTTACTATCAATGTAAGTTGTAGCTAGACCTGCTACACTTTGTAATATCCCTATCATTGCCCTTTACCCATGTTTGTAAACCCATAGTAAGCAGCGACTATAGCAGCAATACTTACATAGTATATATTGCTCATGCTGCTTAACATTTCTGACGCTCTAGGTAGCTCCATCCACTCTGTAAACACTACACCGAAGGGAAACAAAAGCATACCAGTTAAGCTAAACCATGCCATCCTACGTTGTGCATCGCGTTTGGCATCTGCGTCACTAACCTCCCTCCGTCTTTCATCTTGAGCAATACGTCTGTCCTCCATAAGCATTTCGCGCTCTTCTGGATCAATCTTCCCGTTATCATTAAGATCATATTTTGCTTTGGGCATCTGCATACTCCTGTATTATTTGCCTATTATACCCTAATATAATTAGTTTACCATTCTTATCGTATGCTGCAAACTTCTTACCACGCTCTATGATTGTTGGGCGTTCACTTCGAGGCAAGCTACTTTCATCGAGTTGTGTGTCACCATGATTTTCGCTTTTTCTGCCTGCGCTAGACATTGTTGCTCGTCCGAATAAGTGCCGATCTGATAATAATACAAGTTATCTGTGTTCACAAAATGTAAAAAAATTAAAACATAAATCATCTAAAATAATCCCTAACATCTAACCACCCCATATAATGAAGGTATCCAGTAGCCCCGACAAATGTAAAAATTAATAAAACAACTATACCTACGACAGTTATAACTACCTCTTGCCTCTGTATAGCATCCCTTCTAGCTTGGGCTTCCGCTTCTCTTTTTTCTGCAAGCACTTCTCTGCGTATTTTTAAAAGCTCTAAGTATTTTGATCTTCCGTAGGTCTGAGTAATCCACTCTTTAAGCTCCTCTTCAGCATCAGCAGCTTGACGTATTTTAGCCCAACGATCTAATGCCGTAGCATTAGTGCTTTTTCCTGATATACCTTTTTTCTGTAAAGTTTTTTTAGCTTGATCAGTTGCGTCAAAAAATTGACCTATCTGTTTTGACAGTCCAGCTATAGATTTGCCTGCCGACAAACCAGTTTTTATACTCGCAAGAATTGTTAAAGGGTCGATTTTTACATCCCATCATTTTTTGTATACTGCATCGTTTTTTCTATAACTGCTATGCGTGATTGCAGTTTTATAATTTCCATCATATGAGCAGCCATGCCGCCCAAATCTTCATTGATCATCTCAACATCTTCCCAAAGCTCATCGTCTGCATCTTCCATGTCTTCATAAAGCTCTGCAAGTATGTCGATAATTTCTTGTAAATCTTCTTGGTTTTTCTGCACATCTCTAATTAAATTAGTTCTGTCAGTTGCATTATTCTCTATGGTAAGAATATTTACTT
>FUFK010040216.1_pt1 | contig 36177 bp, 44 predicted proteins | sample 1021851 | NCBI WGS metagenome assembly FUFK01 (sample SAMEA51879418, study PRJEB19060) | metagenome | reverse complement strand
ATTAAAATTTAAACCGGGTATAAATAGAGACATAACTTCTTTGAGTAATGAAAATGGTTATGTTGATGGAGATAAAATTAGATTTAGAAATGGTTACCCAGAAAAATTAGGTGGATGGTCTAAATATAGTTCTAACACATATCAAGGGTCAGTAAGAAGACTGCACAACTGGGTTGCATTAGATGGATCTGATTTTTTAGGTGTTGGAAGCCATTTAAAATATTATATTGAAGAAGGTCAGCAGTTTAATGACATCACTCCTATCAGAAGTACCACAGGTGCTGGAGAGGTAACTTTTTCTGCATCACAAAGTGCCAACTTTGATTCTACTGGAGATGGGGCTAATGATAGCACAATAGTAACAGTAACAGACGCAGGGCATAGTGCAATTGCTAATGATTTTGTAACCTTTTCTGGTGCTTCAAGTTTAGGCGGTAATGTAACAGCAGCTATACTTAATGCAGAACATCAAATAACAAGATTTGTTTCTTCTAGTCAGTATGAGATTACTTTAAGTGTAACTGCCAATTCATCTGATACTGGCAATGGTTCTTTTACAGATGCAACAGCAGACACAACTAATGGAGATGCTACAGTTACTATGGATTCAACTACAACATTGATTGCAGGAGGAACTATAAGTGGAACTGGCATACCTTCTGGGACAACTATAGCATCTATTACAGACGGAACAACTTTTGAAATGAGTGCAAATGCCTCTGCAACCAATTCAAATATAACTGCTACAATTAATGTTACTAGTGCGGTTTATCAAATTAACACAGGTTTAGATAACACTGTTGGTGGAACTGGTTTTGGTGCAGGTCAATACGGAGGAACTACAAGTGGAGCAGTATCTACAACAATAAATGAAGGAGGCACTTATACTAATTCAGACACAACTTTAACAGTAACAAGCTCAAACCCGGGCCATCAAATAGTAGCTAATGATTTTCTTTTAATAGAAGAAGAAATATTAAAAGTTACTAATGTTTCAACAAATGACCTTACAGTTACAAGAGCGCAAGAAGGAACAGCAGCATCAACTCATGCAGATGGAACAACTGTATTTTTAATAGTAGGAAACGCAGCAGCTTCTGATGATTTTGTTGGTTGGGGTGATGCGGCTAGTGTTACAGTTGCTGGAGCGCAGATAAGAACATGGTCACATGATAATTTTGGAGAAGATTTAATAATTAATCCTAGAGATAGTGGAATATTTTATTGGGACAAAACAGATGGAACAAGTGCTAGAGCTGTGGAGTTAAGTGCTACAGGTTTATTTAGTGGAGAAAAAAGTGTTCCTACAATTGCGAAACAGGTATTAGTTTCAGATATAGATCGTCATGTTATAGCTTTTGGTTGTGACGCTATTAATTCTAGCAGTAGCGCTGCTCAAGGTAATGGTATACAAGATCCATTGCTTATTAGATTTAGCAGTCAAGAGGATCCAGTAGACTGGTTTCCTACCACAACTAACACAGCAGGAGATTTAAGATTAGGTGCAGGCTCAACATTTGTGCAAGCTGTTGAGACAAAAAGAGAGATATTAGTTTATACAGATAAATCTTTACATTCAATGCAGTTTATAGGACCTCCATTTACATTTGGTATATCACAGCTTGCATCTAATATTACTATTATGTCACCAGCATCAGCCATAGCAACTGAGGATGTTGTGTATTGGATGGGAATAGATAATTTTTATACTCATGCTGGTCAAACACAACAACTGCCTTGCACAGTAAAAGACAAAGTGTTTTTAGATTTTAATTTAGAAGAAAGAGACAAAGTAGTTGCAGGAATTAATTCAGAGTTTGGAGAGGTTTGGTGGTTTTATCCATCTGCTGATTCAGCGGAAAATAACAGGTATGTAATTTGGAATTACGTTGAGCAGGTGTGGTATTATGGAACAATAATAAGAACAGCTTGGATGGATAGAGGAGTTAAAACATTTCCTATTGCAGCAGGTAGTTCTTATTTATTTAATCATGAATCTGGCTTTGATGATGACTCAAGTGCAATGTCCGCATTTGTAGAATCCTCTGTAATGGATATAGGTGACGGAGATAAATTTTTATCTATAAGAAGAGTTATACCAGATTTAACTTTTACAGGATCTGTTACAGGAAGTTCTCCAAATGCTACATTTACTGTAAAAGCAAGAGATTTTCCGGGTTCTGATTTTTTGCAAACAGGAGATGCAACAACATCTAGAACAGCAACAAGTCCAGTTGAGCAATATACAGAAAAATTAGATTATAGAATTAGAGGCAGATCTTTTGCAATAAAACTTGCATCAACTGCATTAGGTTGTAAATTTAAAATGGGAACACCTAGAATAGATATAAGAGAAGATGGAAAAAGATAATGGCATCAGTTAATTTACCACCTCCAAGATTACCAGAACCTCCAGCGCAGATAGACAGAAGGTATATGGAAGATTTAGTAAGAACATTACAAACATTTATTACACAAGAAAGAAACCCCGGTGAGCTTAGAGCTACAAAAATAACTTTAACAGATTTACCTACATCTGCATCAGGATTAGAAACAGGAGCTTTATATAATGACAGTGGGACAGTAAAGGTGGTAACATGAAACCAGCTTTTGTGTTATTATGTTATTTAGCAGGTAATCCAGCAGGTCAAATGCATATGTCAAATGTAAATAATTGTACATATTTTAAAGATAGATTAGCTAATCAGACTGTTAAGATTGGTGAAGAAACACAAAAATATGATTGTTATTGTAAATTAGTGAATGTAAACAAGCAAATGAGGTTGTGGTAATGATACAAGCGCTTATAGGCCCAGCTACAAAACTGTTAGGCAAGTTTATAGAGGACAAGGACACAAAGAATAAGATTGCCTTTGAGTTAAGCACTATGGCAGAGAAGCATGCTCAACAACTTGCTCTTGCTCAGATAGAGTTAAATAAAGCTGAAGCTCAGTCCGGCTCTTTGTTTAAGGGCGGCTGGAGGCCAGCAGTTGGCTGGACATGCGCCATTGCTTTTCTATACCACTTTATTTTAAAAGATTTGATTATATTTGGTTGTGCCATTGCTGGTGTGACAATACCAGAACTGCCGAGTTTTGATATGGGTACACTTCTCACCGTTCTTGGTGGCATGCTTGGAATCGGGGGACTTAGGACATATGAAAAGCAAAAGGGTTTAACAAAATAACGCAGGATTTATTTAGACATTTAAGGATACATGTTATGAGTTTATATAAAAATATACACAACAAAAGAAAAAGAATAAAAGCAGGTAGTGGTGAAAAGATGAAGAAAAAAGGATCAAAGGGCGCTCCTACTGCTAAAAATTTTGCAAGAGCAAAAATGACAGTAAAGAAAAAGTTTACGTAAAGTTTTGATATGGTAGCAAGATTACATACAATAAGAAGGAAACTAGCAAAGAAACAAAAGCTAGGTTTTAGCGAAAGAGCAAGAGCTGTGAACAAAGGGCTGATACCTAGTAAAGCAAAGAAAAAGAAGAAAACATAATGTTTTGGGTTTATGTAGCAGAATATTTAGCAAGGAGGCAAAAATATGAATATAGATGTTTTGAGGGAAGAGATTGCCGCAGACGAGGGATGCGTCATGAAGATATACAAAGATCATCTTGGATACTTAACCTTTGGGATTGGACATTTGGTAAAAAAGACAGACGTAGAACACGGATTTGCTGTAGATACACCTGTTTCTAGAAGAAGAGTAAACACTGTATTTGCAGAAGATATTGCTCTTTGTATGTCTGATTGTCAAAGATGGGTAAAAGGTTTTAATGATTTACCAGAAGAAGTACAACATATTTTATGCAATATGATGTTTAATATGGGGTATACAAGAATGAGTAAATTTCGTAAACTAAAGGCAAATATAGAGAAAAAGAACTGGTCTGGCGCAAGCGAAGAGATGAAATCAAGCAAGTGGTATACTCAAGTAACAAACAGAGCAGAGAGATTAGTTCAAAGAATGAAAGCGGTAGGAGAGTAAAATGTTATCAGCAATACTAAGTTTAGCAGCTCCAGCGATACTAGGTCCAGCAGGTCTTGGTTTATCAATAAGCCCGATGGTTGCAAGTGCAATAGGTGGTGGATTAGGCTCATTATTGCAAGGTGGTGATACAGAAGATGCTTTAAGAGGCGCTGCTTTAGGTGGTCTTGGTGGATTTTTAGGTGGAAAAATGGCAGGAGCCGGTGGACAAAATATAGCTGGAGGCTCAATGCCGGGATTTGGTGGTGGAACTTTACCTACAGCTATGACTGGGGGCACAGTGCAAAAAATAGGCTTAAATGCCGCTCCAAATATGGGATTTATGTCACAATTAACAAGGCCTGAAGCTATTGGTGCAGGGATAGGTGGTTTGGCAGCTGATGCAATGATGCCACCACCAAAATTTAAAAAAAAGGAAGAAGAAGATAAGGAAATGCCAAGAGGTATGCCTATTAAAAACACATCTATATTTCCAGAGATGGGATATGATGCAGGTAAATTAGGTGAATTTAATTATAGAATACCTAAAAATTATGCTGAAGGCGGTGATTTAGAGTCTGATGTTATGCCAATGGATGCTGGTATCGGAGGTATGACTGATGCAGGCATGAATGATAAAGAGTTAATTAGTAGTGCAATAGATGTTCTTCAGGGTGAAATTATAGAGCCTAATCAACAAAGAGTAATATTAGCACAATTTGTACAAGAATTTGGTCAAGATGCACTACAAGACTTAATACAGAAAGTTCAATCTGGAGAAATACCCGCAACACCTAGTGAAGGTGATGGAATGGTGAAGGGAGCAGGAGATGGAATGGATGACATGATCCCTGCAAACCTAGAAGGTGATCAAGATGTGCTTTTAAGTGATGGTGAGTTTGTAGTTCCTGCTGATGTAGTTAGTGGCATAGGTAATGGGTCATCTGATGCAGGGGCAAACAAATTAGAGGACATGATGGATAGGGTGAGAGAACTCAGAACTGGAGGTAAAACTCAACCACCTGATATTCCAGATGAGATGATGTTGCCTGCATGATATGCACAGCAGTGCCTCGTGAGGCCGTAGATATAGTTTGGGCTGATGTTAGCGGAATGTTAAATAAAGCCATAGAGACAAGCGAAGGTAAGTATCATATAGATGATATTTATGAAGATTTAACGAAGGGATATTATAATCTTTGGTTAGTGATAGATAATAAGAAAGATGAGAAAGTGATAGCTGCTATAACAACAAGAATCATTGAATATCCTAGTAGAAAAGCAATGGCAATGGATTGGGTAGGCGGAAGAAGAATGACGGAATGGTTGCCTATAGTCATGAATAGATTAATTAGTTTTGCTAGTGATTGTGGATGCAGTCATTTAGAAGGATATGGCAGGAAAGCATGGATGAAAATATTAAAAAAATACAAATGGAAACCAGAGTATATAGCTTATCGTATGGAGATAGATAATGGGTAAAGGAAGATCAAGAGCGCCATCGCAACCAACAGAACAAAATATAGTACAAAGTTCACTGCCTAAATATTTTGAACCTTATGCTATAGACATGATAAAAAGAGCGGAAGCTGAATCTAAAAGAGAATACACACCTTATCAAGGACAAAGATTAGCTGATGAAAATGAAGATACAGCAAGATCAAGAGAAATAGCAAGGCAAGCCGCAGAAGGTGGAATACCGGGAATAGGTCAGGCTATTACTGGTACTACGGCTGGTATGGGAAGAGCGATACAGGGTTTAGGTTTTCAATCACAAGATTTTGGCTCAGAGCAAGCACAAAAATATATGTCACCATACTTGCAAAATGTGTTAGATGTACAAAAACAAGCAGCAATTACAGATTTTCAAAGACAGCAGGCTGGTAGAGATGCAGATGCAATAAAAGCAGGAGCTTTTGGTGGCTCAAGATCAGCTGTTGCACAGGCTCTTGCAGGAGAAGGTCTACAAGATAAACTTGCAGAAATACAGGCAGTGGGTCAGCAAAAAGCATTTGAGCAAGCTCAACAACAGTTTCAAAGAGATAGAGAGGCTAGATTAGCGGCAGAAAGACAAGGCCTATCTGCGGCAGAGAGTTTATCAGGACAATCAGCACAACTTGCTGCATTGGGTGAAAAGGCTAGAGCAGGAGATATTGAGGCTGCACAATTATTAGAAAAGATAGCAAAAGATAGGCAGGCAAGAGAGCAGGCAGGATTAGACATAGCATATGAAGACTTTATTAGACAAAGAGATATGCCTAGAGAAGATTTAACATTTTTATCCTCAATACTTCGTGGGGTTCCAGTTCAACCATCAACAGAGACAACTAAATTTCAACAATATGATCCTATTAAAGATTTATTAGGTACAGGTATTGCAGGACTTGGTTTATATAGAGGGATAACAGGCTGATGATGAATGTTATACAAATACAAGATGATTTAAAAAATTTTTCTGAAGACCAGTTAATAAAAGAAATGCAACGGCCTAGTGGTAATGCACCACAGTTTCTTGTTTTATCAGAGCTAAACAGAAGAAAGAGAGTTAAAGGTGAATTTGCTGCAAGACAAGCTCAACAACAACCAACAGTAGCTGAAGAAGTTGTAGCATCTGCTGGCGTACCTCAGTCAGGAATGATGGGCATGTCAGAAGCTATGGCTCCTGCAAGCGTAGAATCTGGTGGTATAGGTGCAATGATGCCTAAAACAATGAAAACAGGTGGAGAAGTTGAGTCTTATGCAAATGGTGGTTTGATAGAGGGCATTGCAGAAAGTGTAAACTCAAATGCTGATTCTTTAAAACAATTACAAGGAGTTTCTTTGCAAAATGCTAAATTGCTACAAGATATGCAGAATGCAGGTAATCCTCAAACTACTGCCCCTACTCCAGTTCCTGTAGAACAACCAACACCTATGCCTATTACACCTAGGCCTATAACACCTTCTTTTCCTCCTTCTCCTTTTCCAACTCCTTCTAGACCTAGACCTTTTCCTTTTCCATTCAGGCCTCAAATTCCTAGACGTGGTAAAGGATATGCAGACTCAAGAAGAAATATGTTAGGTACAAATATGCTTACTGGGCTAGGGTCAATTGCTGGGCAAATACAGCCACAAGTTATGGCAGAAGGTGGTGTAATCAAAGCATCTAATGGATTTGCTGGAACAGGAAGAAGTTCAGCAGATATATTAAAAAAACTAGAAGAGAGAGATAAAGCAAAATTAATAGTTGATGACGATGTAGAAAATATATCTGAAGATGTAGATACAAAAGATAATAAAAGTGCTAATACATCTGGCAAACAAGGAATAGGCGGTTATACTATAGAGCCTAATATAACGGGGCTACAAGCAACGGATAGTTTAGAACAACAAATACTAGATCTTCAAAAAGGTTTACAAAAAGGAAGAAACTTAGATAGAAATTTAGCTATAGCTCAAGCTGGATTAGGTATATTAGGTTCTGATAAGCCTTTGGCTCAAGCTATTGGAGAAGGTGGAATGAAAGGATTAGATGCATTTAGAGAGGCAAATAAACGATATACAGAGGGCGTTATAGACTTAATAAATGCTAGAGCAAAGTTAGCATCAGGTAGAAAAAAAGGTAAATTAACTGCAAAAGATATTTTATCTAGTTTAAGTAAAACAAGAGAGCAGTTATACGGAAAGCCCGGTGATTTATCGTTTGTTAAACCAGATTTAGATCCTGAAATAGAAAACAGATTGAAAGCTCAAGAACAATATTTTATTAAATTGTTAGGTGAGTATGGTGTAGATTTACCTGTAGCAACTGCTATATCATAAAGGGTAGTTAATGGGTACTATTAATGTAAGAAGTAATTTAACAGGCAAAGTATACCCGATACTTATTGCAGGAAACACTCCAACAGCTTCAGAAGATCAATTTATACGTAATTATATTAATCAACAAGATGGCGGATTAATAGAAACTCCTGTAGAAGATACAGAAGAAGGCAGTCTCATAGATGTGCCAAAAGGTATAATAGGTGGTTTTGCTAAATCATTTGCACAAATACCCGGAGGTATAACATCATTAGGTGAATCTGTAGGTCAAAAATTAGGTTTTGATGTAGCTCCCGGTGAGTCTGCTATTGGTAAAGCGGCACAAGATTTTTCAAGAGGTGCTAGTGAATCTATAGATGATTATTTTGATTTAAATAATAGTGCGTACAGTAAATCAGGTCAGGCTTTTGGCTCTTTATTATCTTTTTTAGTTCCGGGTACAGCTGTAGCCAAAGGAGCTTCATTAGCAGGAGCTGGTGCTAAAGCAGTTGCAGGTCTTGGCTTTGGTACGGTAGCAACACAAGGTGCTGCTGTGCAGTCGCAAGATCAAATGAACAGAATAGCAAACTTTTTAGAACAAGGTGGCGTTATAACGCCAGAGCAAAAAGGTGATGCTGTAATATTAAGTGGTCTTGTTGGTACATCAGAAGCTATACCTTTTGCAGCTTTAAGTAAAAGTCTTGGTGCTGGACTTAGAATATTAAAAAAAGTAGATAAAAAAGACAGAGATAAAGCCATTAGAACTATAGGTGGCAGGATTAAAAGAGCTTTGTTAGTTGGTACAGGAGAGGGTTTACAGGAAGTTGGAGCAGGATTAGCTCAAGATTTTATAGAACAACAAATATATAATCCTGATGTAGAGGTTGGTCAGAGTGCTTATGACGATGCTGTATACGGTGGTGGAGCAGGTGCTGCTTTAAGTTTAATATTAGATAGCATACGTGGTAGACAACTTAAAAAGTTTGATCAAAAACAAAAACAACTTGATGATGATGCATTGGCTGAAGGCAGGGAAAATGCAGAGAAATTAAAAAATGCGGAAGAATATTTAAAAACACAACAAGATAAGGATGTTAAACTTTTAGAAGGCCCTACAATAGACTCATCTGTCCCTGATGTAATTATTGTTCCTCCTACAGGTAATGATCAAGTGGATGTACAAAGTCAAGCAGTGGCTGATTCTGGCGTTAACCAAGGCAGAAAAAGAACACAGGAAACATTAGATGCCGCTAGAGAGGCTAGGACACCCTATAACCCTGTAAAAATAGAGTCATTGCCACAAGATGAAGCAAGTAAAATAAGACAAAAAAGAATACAGCTTAAAAAAGGTGTCCCTGTTGACGCGCCTGTCCCTATACAAGAGTTAGAAGAAGTTGTTGGAATAGAAGCGGCAGACAGGGAAAGATTTGCACAAAAGCCAATATTAAATAAAAAACCAGAGACATTTGATGAAGAGATAGAGGCCGCAGACATAGAGGCTAAAGAAAAAGATAAAATTAGAAACTTTACAAATAAACTTTTAAAACAAAAAAATATAAATACAGCATCTACAAAAAAGTTATTTCAGCAAGTTTATAAAACAAAAATTGATAATCAGGGAGCAGAACAATTACTAAATGGTTATTTAAGCTCAGGTGTTTTACAGTATGATGGCAGAGGAAAATATAGCCCGAAACAATCTGTAGATATAAATTTAGATATAATTGAGCAGGCTAAAAGTTTATCACAAGAAGCAAAGCAGATACGTGACACAGAGAACTCACTTAGAAAAGAACAAGAAAACTTTGTTAATGATCCTATTCAGTTTGAGACATATAGACAGCAAATAGAAAGATTACAGCAAAGATATTCTGATGTGCAGTTAGAAGCGTTTAGATTAGAAAATAAAGCTAATAAGTTGTCTGAAGGACAGCAAACAATACAAGCAAGAAGAATCGTGCCTCCACTAGCTCCTAAAAGAGTATTTGATGAAGCGCCAAAGGTCAAAGAAACACCTGAATACAAGTTAAAACAAAAGCGTGTATTAGATGCACTACGTGCAGAGTTAAATAGAATTGGATTGTCTGATGTTAGATTAGAGGGTAAACCTCTTATAGATGAGGTTCAGCTTACAGAAGACTTAGCAAGAGGCACTGATGTAGGAATTACAGAGGGAATACAAGAAGTAGCACCAGATGGTAAAAGAATTATTGCTTTAGCTATGGAGCTTTATGATCCAAATATGACTGATGCAGAGTTACAGGCTAAATTAGGCAGTGTAATGAACCATGAGATAATTCATGCATTAAAAAGTTTAAATGTTTTTACTGATCAAGAGTATGCCACGCTAGAAAAAGCAGTAAAAAATAGAAAATATGTATCACGTATAAAAGGTCGTGACACACAAAGAGAATATACCTATTATGATAGAGCTGCATATATGTTTAAGCCAACAGGTATGCCAGAAAATGAGATTATTGAAGAAGCCATAGCTGAAATGTACAGAGACTATGCTGATGGCAAGTTAAAAGTGGCAGGAAAGCCAAAAAGTTTATTTGATAGAATACTAAGATTTATTAAGTCTATATTTAGCTCACACACAAGCCAAGGATTTACAGAGGTTGATCAGATATTTGATAATATAGGAACAACAGAAACTGAAAAACAAATAGGCAGAAGAGACAGAAAGCCAGACGATTTTGCACCAAGGACTTCTAGAAGCAAAATAACTGTAACTAGAAAATCAGTTGAGTTGAGTAATCCGGTAACAACTGTTTCTGATGGAAAAACAAGTATTCATTTTACAAAAGATGACATAGATGGAGGTTTTTTCAGAAGTACATCTGACGGAAGTATGATTTTAGAGCCAGATGGAACGGAAAATACTTCAGCATTTCCTTCTTTGCGTTATGCTGATAACAGAAAAGAGGCTATAGAAAAAGCTACACGATTTTTAGAAAATCAAGAAACAAAAAAATCTCGCATAATTATAGAAAGATTGCCTAATTTACACAGAGGTTCTGTGGGACCTTTGCCTATAGCGCATCAAGTAAAAGCAAAGTATTTGGCATCAATAGGTATGCCTAATGTGCGACCAGATAGCTATGTTCAAGTTAATGAAGATTTAGCAAGAAGAATAGCAAAAGACTTTGATGAAGCAAAGCATGATCCGGGTAACCCAGAGGTGATTAAAGCTTATAAAGCTATGGCAGATGAAACATTTGTTCAATGGAAGTTTATTGAAGAAACAGGAATTAAGATTGAATTTATCAAGCCTGATCAAGCTAATCCCTATCCAAAAGGATCAAGAGATTTGTTAGAGGACATTAGAGATAATAATCATATGTGGGTATTTGCTACAGACGATGGTTTTGGTAGTGAATCAATAACACAACAAGATGTAGATGAAAATCCTTTATTGCAAAAAACAGGTGAAATAATAGAAGGAAGAAATGTAAGATATAATGATTTATTTAGAATAGTTCATGATTATTTTGGTCATGCTTTAGAAGGCGCTACATTTACTGCCAGAGGAGAAGAAAATGCTTGGCAGGCACATTCACGTATGTACAGTCCATTAGCAGCTTTAGCAATGACTACAGAAACAAGAGGACAAAATTCTTGGGTGAACTATAGTGATAAAGTTGGAGATTTAAATAGAAACAGTACCAATAAAGCAGAAGAAACAATTTACGCTGATCAAAAGATAACTATATTATCAGATTTTGTTCAAAGTGAAGGGTTAGCTAAAAATATAGAAGGAGTAACAGATGAAAGAATTATTGGAGCAGATGAACGACTTGGTGAGACAGGAGATGTTACAACCGACAGACGAGGAGTTGAAGGAGATGGAAGAAGACGGGCAGAGGTACGAGGCCAGACTCAACAACCAGAAAAAGGGAGGAAACCTGAGTTATCTCCGCAAAGGACAGTCAAGCTAACACATTTCTCTCCTATAGAGGGCCTGCAAAGCATAGACCCGGAACAACAAAGATCAAATCCTAATATACGTGGTGATGAAAGAAGAAGAATATTTCCGGGCTTTCCGGCACGTAGTTACTATGCAGTAAATATAGAAGATCCAAATGGATATAATCCTGAAGGTGGTTTGGGTGATAATGTTTATGAGATAGATGTCCCATTTGAAGGTATGTATGACTGGATAAAAGATGAAAGAAAGTTTAATAGTGCGGCAAATATAGAGCTAAATAGAGAAAGGCCTGATTTGACAACTTCAGCTGATAGAGTTGCCTATATAACAACTGCAAAAGAAAGAATGATAAAAGAATTGGGTGCAACTGGTTATTTTATTGATCATCCGACCAGAGGCATAATGGCTGCAATGTTTTATGAGTTAAAAATACCAGAAACATATCAAGCTAAGAAGTTTGATCAGGCATATAAAGACTCAGTTAATCAAAAACGTGGTCAGTATGCTAATAGACAAATGAGATCTCGTGTTATGGCTATTGGTCAAGAACATACAGTAAGCACTAGATTTCCCACAGCAAAGCAAAGAGTTAGCGATCCATCTGTAGAATTATTGTTCATTAATGGCGAAGTATTAAAGAGTGACCCTGTGTTAGCAGAGAAAGCAGCTAATTTAATAAAAGGGTATAATCTATCTGGCAACTCAAAACTTTACGTAAACTTTTCAAATGATGAGATTATAGAAGATCATATACAAGCAATGACAAACAATATTTTATTTGTTCATGACTCTATAGATCCAGATATAAGAGAAAGATCATCCAAGTGGTATGACGGTGCTAGAACAATAGTAGATAGACTTTCAAAAGAATATAATTATAGGCCAGAGGTAGTGGCTGCGGTTATAGCTAGTCAATCACCACAAACAGATTGGTTTATGAATGTATCTTTGGCAGAGCGTGTGCTGGATATATCTAGAAATCATGCAGATAAACAGTTTACACCAGAGATGATGAAGACTGCACTAGAAATATATGGCAAACCTATATTTAAACCTGCATTAGACTTTATAAGCAATCCAAACAGAAACTCTACAAGTTTAGATAGTTTAAAACATTCTGTACATAAGGCAATGTGGATTAGAGTATTTGATGAAACATATAATGATCGTGGGCATAGAATTATTACACCAGAAGGTGAGTATTTAGATTATGCAAGAAAAAAAGATGGCAGTCCAAAAGGTACGGGATGGGGATCTAATAAAGAAATATCAAGCGCTATTGAAGCGATGGATGCATCAGCTGATCAATCATTGCAACAAATATCTATTTCTCTTGGTGACAGGCATAAGGTTAGAAGTTTTTTTAATAACATGATAACACCTATGTCACCTGAAGGTCATACTACAATAGATACACATGCTGTATCTGTAGCTTTCTTAAAGCCTTTAAGTGGTAAATCAGTAGAAGTAGACCATAATTTTGGTGTGTATTCCGTTGCAGGAAGATCAAAAATTTATGGTATAATACCAAGTTCATCTGTTTCAGGTGTAAGAGGAATGTATGGATTAATACAAGATGCCTTTACACGGGCCGCAGAACAAAGAGGAATACTGCCAAGACAAATGCAATCTATTACATGGGAAGCTGTAAGAGATTTATTTCCAGATACATTTAAACAACAAAAACAAAATGTAGAAAAAATAAATAGTATTTGGGACACCTATGTTGATGGCGGATTATCAATAGAAGACACAAGACAGGAGATATTAAATGTTACCCCAGCAGGATTTACGGAACCAAGTTGGGCAAGACCCTCTGATACAATACCTCAATTCAGTGGGAATGCCAGTTACGAGAGAGAATTATCTGTCTCTTATGTTCCCGGAAGGTTTACCCGAAATGACATCGGAAGTGGAGCAAATGTTGCCGGAGAACCTGAGACTAGACGCTCAAGAGTAAGAGCAACACCACAAAGTGAACAGCAAAGACAACAGGAAAAAAATGATCGTGACATAGCTACCGCGCAACTTAATATTAGATACGATAATTTAAGTGGTTTAATTGCTAAAGGTTTAAAAATAATACCAGAAAAATTATTGTTTGGCAGAACTAGAGCTGAGGCTGCACAAAGAATAGTACAAAAATATCAAGATTCTTTTCAACCTGTAGGCGCTATGATGGATGAGCTACGTGATAAAGGCTACACAATAGCAGACGCTATGGATCCTTACCTAAGAGAGGTAAACTCTACAGGTATTATTGGATCTAAAATATCTGATTTAGAAGAAACAATTGTAAAACCATTAATTGAAGAAATTAGGAATATTGATATTTCAGAAGCTCAATTAAATAATTTACAAGAACTCTCTGCTAAAGCAGCAGCTAAAGCACAAGACGAAGGATATGTAAAAAGAGCATTAGATGTAACAGTTGATCCAAAGATGGCTCTTGTTGATGCTTATTTGTATGCTATGCATGCTAAAGAAAGAAATGCGCAAATACTTCAAGAATATAATAGAGGACTAGGGTCTGGTATGTCTAATGGAGAAGCCAATGTAATACTAGACTGGTTTGATGGATTAGATAGTAAAAATCAAGAAATATTTAGATCTGTAGATAGAAGTGTAAAAAGAATTGTAACAAGCACTAACAACATAAGATACGAAAGTGGATTGGTAACTAAGCAAGAATACGATGATAATATAGCTAGATTTAAACATTATGTACCTTTGCGTGGTGATTTAGACTCTACAGATGAGTTTAATGATGACAGGCTCAATAAGAAAAGAAGAACTGTTAATTACTTTGGAGCTTTAGGTAAAGAGGATATTAAAGCCAGAGGTAGAGGTGTTAAATATGCAGAGAATATTCTTGCTTCTACGATTGCTCAAAATCAACGTGCTATTGACAGATCTGAAAGAAATAAAGTTGGGCAAGATTTAGTCAGGTTACTGCGCGGCCAAGAAGAACAGAGTGATGGAAGTTTCGCTACAAACGATAATTTGCGTACAGATTTAAAAGAAAATTTTGGTGAAGTAACAAATGTAAAAGAGCCTTTAGATCCATTACAGCTTACAGTCAAAGTTGATGGAGAAGAAGTTTACGTAAACTTTTACAGACAAAGCCTAGCCAGAGCGTTTAAACATCATTACGATCCAAAAACAAGCCATGTTATATTTCAGGCTTTATCTAAGTTAAATAGATTTTTATCAAATGTTAATACATCTTATAACCCAGCGTTTGTTATTCCTAACTTTGCAAAAGATTTAGAGACAGCACTTATAAATATACAACAACACGATGCAGAAGGAATTACAAAAGAGATAGTAAAAGATGTTGCAGGTGCTATTAATGGAATTAGAAAAGTTTTAAGAAATCAAGATGATACAAGCTACTGGTCACAAGAGTATAATAAGTTTGTTAGAGCCGGTGGTAAAAACGCTACAAACATGATGGGTACAGTTCAAGATCAAATGGATAATCTTAATAAGCTGTTACAAGACATAAGCGACACCACATCTCTAGGTGTACAAAGAAACAACTTCTTTTTAAAGAAAGGCAAAAGCCTGTTAAAGTTTTTAGAAGACTACAATACTGTAATTGAAAATGGTGTTCGTGTAGCTACATTCACTAATTTAAAGAAAAGAGGTTTCACTGATGCTAGAGCTGCCGAGGCAGCGAGAAACGTCACAGTAAACTTTGCAAAAGGTGGCGAAGACAAAGTTTTCATGAACTCATTATATTTATTTTATAATGCATCTGTACAAGGCAGTATGGCTATATTTAATGCGGCTTATAAGTCGCCTAAAGTTAGAAAACTTTTAGGTGGATTGATTGTATACGGAATGCTTCAAGATCAGCTTATGGCGTTCTTTAGAGATCCAGACGATGAAGATGAGCAAAATCCATATGATCAGCTTAGTGATTACAAGCTAGAGCATAATTTAGTATTTGGTACATTTGGACTAACAGATGAGAAGTTCATAACAATACCACTGGCTTATGGATTAAATATGCCATTCAACTTAGGAAGAGCATTAAGTCGCTACACACGAGGCGAGTATACATTTGGTCAGATGGCAAACAGTATTTTTGGCACTACTATGGAAACTCTCAGCCCGTTTGGTGCTATTGAAAACTTTGAAACCTATCTCGTGCCAACATCAGTAAAGCCTCTTGGAGAAATGATGATAAATAAAAACTACAGAGGAGATCCAATATATAAAGAAACACCTATGTACTCTTCTTCTACTACACCTGATGCCTATACTCATTGGAGTAACACCGGAGCTTTATCTAAGTTTATAGTCCAAACTATTAGTGATTTAACCGGAGGAGATGAAGTTGAGGGTGGATTGATTGATGTTTCTCCGGATACTGTTGAGTATTTCTACGAATATGTCATTGGTGGTGCAGGTGCTTTTGTAGGTAGAAGTGCAAATTTAGTATTTGAAACTATACCGGCAATAGCCACAGGAGACTTTGAGGGTAACTTAGAAAATAGAATACCATTTGTTAGGAAGGTAATAGCACAGCCGTCTGATAGAGTTGATACACAAAATTATTTAGAAAAGAGAAAAGAGCTATTCACGATATTCTCTAGATTTGATTTAGCTAGAAGAAGAGGTGACAGAGAAAGTATGCAGAAGCTAATGGCTAGATACGATGATGAGGTCAGAATATTTGGCAGATTCAAAGCATTAGACAATGCAAGAAACAGATTATTAAGACAAATAAAAGAATTAGAAAGAAATTTAAGAATACCGGAAGAAACAAGAAAGAAACTAATAAAACTTCGTAGAGAAAGAATACAAGAAATTATGAAGAAAGGTATTCAGCTCATGAGAAGTGTAGGCATACGAAAGACTGCATGATAGTAGTTAGCAAAAGTTTACGTAAAGTTTTAGTCTAAGAACTTCCTCCCGGGAGGTAATTGTTAGGTGGTCTTTTTTTTACTTTTATTAATTCTTTGAGATACCATTGTGCTTTTTCAAGATCNTCTAGTTGGTTCTTGTGATTATATCTCCACACATATTTTAATATATTTCCTTGTAAGTAATACTCGTAGCCCTCAGCTAAGGCAGATTTAATTGCATCAATACACTCTACTTTGCCTTTTCTATAGTGGCTTGGTCTGTTTACGTTATCACTCATCGTCATCCTCCAAGAAATCATTTATGACATCTAGTTTATGCATATTAACAAATATGGGAGTATCTTCGCCTACCCAAGACCCTATTGTGTTGAAGTTAAACCATTCTATAGCTTCCTCTTCATCCCAATTATTATCATTCATGAGTACCATTATACATTTATCATAATCATATAATGCTACTTGTTTTCTGCCAAAAGCACTTATGGTCGTTCCAATAAATGCCTTTTCATATCCGTCTGCTAATTTCATTTTATTCCTTTCATAATTTATTAACTTTTATACATTCCCCTAAAACTATATTGTGATAAGGTGGTGCTTCTTTTGCTCGATAGTACAACAACTTAATTTGACATTCTTTTTTTGTTTCAAACTCCCATTCAAACATGTGAGTAAAACATGCTTGTTTCGCCTCTCCATTTGCTATCCAAGCACTACATATTAGTGCCATTGCCTTAAACATACATCACTCCCTATACTGTTACTTTATGTGGTCGCATTGATCTTACTTTTAATTCATTTTCCATTTTGCCTATCAAGCTATCAAGATATCTTATTTGTTTAGATACCGGATGCAAATATTCGTAGTTATCAGAATGAGGATGTTCCTCATCTATCTTTTTTCTATGTATTTTCATTGACAAAACAAACATCTCAATTTCTTTTTTAGCTAACTTAAAATGTGACATATTTTACCTCTCTGTTATTCTTGGCTGCCGGATAAATCGTTGTGTGAAATTATTTTAAAATCATTAATATCAAAGTGACATACTGGCTCTTGATCTTGCCAATCTTCTCTATCTTTTCTGCCACCTTGTTTTACAGTAAAATCTGAGAACACATCTATCCAGCCAGTTGCATCAGACCAACTAACAATCAAAACTGATTTAGTTCCAGTTACAGATGCTAGTCTTCTTGCTTTCATAATCTTGGCTAAAGATATTATATAAGTTGGAAAATCTTTTATTGATGGCTTTCTGCATTTTACTTCAGCAAAACCTACCAAAGTGTCATTTCTATACATCGCATAATCTAATTTGTAATCTAGTGGCAATTTAGAATAAGACACATCCCACAATCGTGACATGTGTCCTAAAACATTTTTTTCTTGTCTGAGGTTATCTTGAGACTCGTATTTTATCCTAGCCATAACTTTACGTAACTTTTTGATCTCTCTGATGCTCAAGCCATTCTCGAACCTCTTTCTTGCTCCAAAGGTTTTTTTTCCTTTGTTGTGTGTTCATCAATGGAAAAGGCTTAGGAAAACCAAGTTCCTCATTTCTTATAATTTTGTAAAGAGTTGGCTTTGTTATCGCAAGCATTTTAGCCAAGCCTTGAAGAGTTAAATACTCTTCAGACATAACCTCATCTTCATTATGTTTGTTTGATGACATCATCCTCTCCTTGCTCCGGAGTGCCATCGTCATTTATCTTGACCATAACAACCATGTAACGAGATCCAACCCAATCTTTATGTAGTTTAGCCGGAACATCGTTTGGATGTATTGTTAGTTTAATATTTGTTCCATTCTTGTCTTGCATCATTGAGGTTTTAACAGCCTCAAAACTGACGTTAGGAACACTTGATTGTGGTTTATTGTCTTCCATTATTTTCTCCCTTAATTAAATTTCAAAATCTTCTTTGCCTTTTGTCTCTTTTGGCTTAGGTCTAGGTATATCCTTTAACTCCTTTGGCTCATAAACATTTCCTCTTACAGAAAGAAATGAAACTCCGGTTCTGTTACTATACTTCTTCCAACCAACCATGCTAAATATAGGCTTTTCAATACCCTCTTTCATTTGACCATAGAGGTCTATTATAACCTCATGTGACAATTCAAACTGACCGGTATAGTCCGGAGACTTTTCAGTTCTTTTTTCCTTGGTTGCAAATAAAGTTCCACTTGGTGGATAATTATTTTGTTCACTCATTTACTTCTCCTTTTGCTTTAGTTTTGAGTTCTTCTGCTCTTTTCATAAATAAATCCTTAACCTCTTGATAGGCTTTCTCATCAAATTCTTTTAACTGTGTTAATGCCTCTTTATTAACATCTTTAAATCTTCTGAGTTTATCTATGTCTTCGTTTGGCATAAAAGTTTTAAAAACTTCTTTAATTATGTTCGCCCCTTGATCGGCAGGAATGGTTTCTACCTTGTCACTTTCAATGTCTTTTACATCTATAAGTGGCTGTCTAGGTGGCTTTCGTTTTTCTTCAACGACTTCTTTAGATCCATTATCCATAGTGCCACCTTTAATCTCTTGAGGTCTTGCCTCTTTAAAAGCATCAGCCTCATCTTCTGCATAAACATCTCCATGAAGACCCACGAGTTTTAGTATCACTCTGTCTTTGGCTCTCTTTTCAGCCATCGCATAGGGATAGCTGTTTTTATTATTTGATGGGGATGCCTCTCCTATAGACCATTCTGACTTGTCTCCCATAGTTCCGGTGACCAACAAACTGACCACCTTTTTCTCTGAGTTACATTCTAATACTGTAGGTTCTTTAAAAGATATTTTTTTGTGAACAGCAACTTTTTCTAATGCCTTATGTAAAAGAACGTAAGTTCCATGACAATTCCATCCGGCTTCTTTTGATGTCATTCCTATATCTTTTAAAGTTTCAGCAACTTTATCCGGTATATCACTTTTCATTTTTTACCTCTTTTTCTGCTAATTTAGTTGGAAAGATTTCTGTGATGTGACCATCATGATGTCTTGTTCCAATGTAATTTCTTTGGAATATTGATTTCTTTATTGCACCATCTATCTTTTCGTATGTTATCAACTCTTGTTTAATAATATTCTCTTGATTAGACGGAAAGAAACTGTCATCCAAAATTTCATTTAACTTGCACAATCCATTCGTTGGCAAATAACATAAATCTACTTTATCGCTCATTTTATATCTCCAAATAAATCAGCAACAAATTTATTATATCCCTTGACAAAAGCATCATACCATCTAACTAAAAAGAACCTTTTAATAGGCTTCCCTTTATTAGTTGCCTCGTTTATGTGGGCATTTAACCCAACCTTGACTTTACCACTTGATTTAACATAAGCCTCGTTCTGTGGTGTATTAGGATCGTCTGCAACAAAGTGACCTTTTTTGTTTCTTGCCCTTTTCATTTTTTCTTTTTCAAGTGTTTCCATTAACTTTTTTGTTTTTTTATCTGCCATCTTTTTCTCCTTTGTATTGATTGCAAAAATCAGCAACTGAACAATAGTTGCCACATCGAGTGTGTTCTCCACATCGAAACTCTATTTCTAAATCTGTTTTCTTAATATATGCTGTGTCAGTTTCGTTATGCCAATTGACATAGTTTTCAGCCTCGTGTTCACTTTCCAAAACTCTAATGGCTCTTTTCTGACCTTTTTTCTTTACTGCCCACGTATCATTCTTTTTCCATCTTTCTTCGTCAGTACAAAGAGGAAGATCTTTTAATAAATCGTAACTCATCTGAGCATCTTGATGTAAATGTAATCTTTCAGAGACATATTGATGAGCAATCTCAGCATCCCAAAGTGGTATGTCTACAAATACGATTGGTGCTTGTGGATAATTTTCTTTTTTCTCAGCATCTCTTCTGTTCCAATCTCTTAAAATTGCACATATTTTTAGAGATCCAACTGACTTACCAATGTTTTCTTTCTTTTGCCTATAGAGCCAAGCATAACAATTAAGCTGTCTTTCCCATTCTATTTTTCCATAAATTACTGACCAAACTGATGTAACTTTGTAATCTATTATTGATGCAACATTGTCAGTTATTTCTTGCCTATCTAAAGCACCGGANAAAATCCATCCNTTTAANTCTGCNAATATTCTTTCTTCNTTTATAATATTTTTAGATGAATTAGATTGTTCTAATACTGAATGTACAGCAGTTCCAAATAATGCCCAAACCATATCCACAGCATCAACTTCTATTTGATCTTGATAAACATCTTTCATAATCCTAACTCTAGGACTATCAATTAGTGATGTTACAGATATATCAGCTTTGCCTTTACTGTATTTGTCGTTTATGGCAAAATCGACAAATGGTTGTGGCATACCAAACTTATTGGTAATTTTCATGTCATTCTCCTATTCATGCATTTTTAAATATAAGTATAGGTAAAATAATGTCAATAGAAATAAATAAAAGTATAAATTTTGTTATACATGGAGAGCCTGCATCCAAGGCAAATTCAAGAAAAATAGTAAATTTTGGAAAAAGATTTGGAGTTATTAAATCTGATAAAGCTAGAAATTATGAAAAAGTATTTGCACAACAATGTCCACAATTAGAAAATCTTATTGAAACTGACGTAAAAGTAGAGTTAATTATATATTATGCATCTAGAAGACCGGATCTAGATGAGAGTGTTGTTCTAGATTGTATGCAAGGAAAGATCTATGTTAATGACAGACAAGTCAAACAAAAGCATGTTCATTGGGGTTTGGATAGAGCCACACCACGAACTCACATCAGAGTCTCGCCTTTGGAAACATGTGATGTGCCAAGCGATTTCTGATAGTTATTTAGGTAGTCATAAAGAAAAACTTGCTGTAGGCAAGTGGTTAAAATCTGATGATTTTAGTATGGTATGCGATTTAGGGTCATTAAATGCTGAAGAAATGTCAAAATTAGTAAAAGAAATTTTAATGAGCAAGCCGGTCGTTGCAAGATATTTAGGGGAAAGATTAAGAAGAGTTATTCAAAACAAAATTGTCAGTATATAATATATATATATATTAACTGTTATATAAACTTGTATAGAATATTTATATATATTAAAGGAGGTGGCAGTAATGTAAGAAAGGAAACAAAAAACATTACTGCCTCGTTATGCGTAATTATATTATATTACATACTTGTGCAATTTGAAAATTTTATTTGAAAAAAATTTTTTTTGTTGACGATTTCTTTGTTTTAAAATAATGATGAAAGGTATAGCAAGGAGATGAATATGGAGATGAGGCACTCAATTAGAAGTGTTGCCCTAAAATTAGGTGGTGGTCAACACAAGGCAATCTGCCCATTTTGCTCACATACAAGAAAAAAGAAAGATCAGAAAACATTGTCGCTAAAGATTAGCAATGATGTAATTATGTATTATTGTTGGCATTGTGGAGAAGATGGTGGCATAAAATTTAATGATGAAAATTTAAATCAAATGAGGAGAAAATCTGTGGAAAATGAAAAAGTTGTAAACATTAATCAATCATTTACTAATAATTTAAACGAGATCGAAGAAAACAATGGTAGTTTACAATACTTATTAAGCAGAGGAATATCCAAAGAAACAGCAACAAAAGCCGGTGTAAAATTTATTAATCACTACATAGGTGCGATTAAAAAAGAGGCTTCTTGTTTAGTTTTTCCATATCAAGACACAAAAGGATCTTATCATTTTGCCAAGATACGATCTTTTCCGGATAAAGGTTTTGCTAGTTATGGTAAGGCAGAAAACTTTTATAACATTGATAATTTAGACAAAGAAGATGAAATAATAATTTGTGAGGGAGAGATGGATTGCTTGTCTCTCATGGAAGTAGGTTGTAACAACAGCATATCAATACCACATGGTGCTGTCATGAAAGTTGTAGATGGTAAAATAGATCCTAAAGAAGATGGCAAATTTAAATTTATTTGGAACTCAAAAGAAAAACTAGATAAATGTAAAAAAATTATAATAGCTATGGACAATGATCAAGCCGGTCAAGCTATGGAAGAAGAGATTGCTAGAAGAGTTGGTAAAGATAAATGTTTTAAACTTGTCTATCCACAAGATTGCAAGGATGCCAATGAAATTTTAGTAAAACATGGAAAAGAAAAGCTAGAAGAAATAATAAAAAATCCTATCCCTTATCCGGTTTCAGGTCTTTATGATGCTAATCATTTTTATGAACAAGTTGATGAAATATACGAGCATGGAATTGGTAATGGTCTTAGCACCGGATACAAGAGTATAGATGAAATATACACAGTAGTTGAGGGTCAGCTTACTGTTGTTACCGGACATCCATCATCCGGTAAATCTGAGTTTGTGGATCAAATAATGATCAACATTGCAAAAGACAAAGGATGGAAGTTTGGAGTTTGTTCTTTTGAAAACGAACCACGAATACATATAGCAAAGTTAATTAGTAAATATGTTGGCAAACCTTTCTTTGATGGAATAACACCAAAGGTATCTACACATGATTTAGCGATTGGAAAAAAGTTTGTTTCAGAAAATTTTTGTTTCTTGTATCAAGCAGATGGATCGCTATCCACGTTAGACAGCATCTTAGAAAGATTAAAAACTGCTGTATTTAGATTTGGTATTCGTGGCTGTGTAATAGATCCTTACAATTATATAGCAAAAGATATTACAACATCTGAAACTGATTGGATATCAGATATGCTTACAAAATTAAGAGTTTTTGCACAAGCACATGGCATACATATTTGGTTTGTTGCCCATCCTAATAAAATGACAAGACGAGAAGATGGAACGACACCACCACCAAAAGGCTATGACATTGCCGGATCTGCATCTTTTTTTAGTAAATCAGATGTAGGATTAACAGTTCATCGACCAAGACCATCAAAAAGCAATGTAACTCAAATCATGGTTTGGAAATGTAGATTTTCTTGGGTAGGTCAAATTGGGGAGAGAGAATTAGAATATGATAAGATAACATCTAGATACGAGGCTTTATCAAAAACGGAAGATATGCTAAAACCAAAGAAAACTGTTAACAATTATTATGAGCCAAAAGAGTACAAGGATATCAGCTTCTAAAAAAAGTAAAAAAAATTACTCTAAGATACCTATATACGCAGGAAAACATACTGCCAAAGCAGAGTTCAAAGACGATGGAGTGAGGGTCAGAATAGTTGATCAAACGTGCCTAGACACGCTACTCATGGATGATAGTATATCGCTAAATGATTATAAGATTATTGATAAGTTTTATTCTGATTATTGTAGATCTGGATTTGTNGGANTNAGAGCAACAAATTATAATATAAAAATAGCTACACACGANCCTNTGAATTTNAAAAAGGCAATATTAAAAAGAAAAGTATTGGATTGTTTTTCTGCAATAAAATCTACCGGCAACGAAACAGCATACAAAATATTAAAAAAAATAGTTGAGGATGACCACATCACGTTACGTGAAATGAATTGGATCAAAAAAAATTTCAGCTTTTTAGCTGAAAAAGTGGAAAAGTTTTATAATTTTTGGGGAAATAGTTGACTAATTTATTGGTGGGATTTATAGATTACATGAGTGTCAACTCATTTTCATGCTATATAAGGGCAATCACTCCTCGATTGCCCTTAATTTTTTCAAAACTTTACGTAAAGTTTTGTCTAGATATTTTAGGGGGCATCACGACAAGACAGAAATTTATTATAAATTTGGATCTTGTAGTTTATTCTCATGATCAGCTAGAGGCTTAACGATATCAATCATTTTATCTAATTGCCTCATGTGATCGTAATGGATGCCTTTTTGTCTCTCGATATCATCTCGTAATTTATATATCAAGCTAAGTAATTCAATCATTTCCATAAAGTTTTTTCTCCCATTTTTTTATTTGATTTAATAAACTCTTAGCACATTCATGTCTGCCCTCACAAATGCCCTCAGTTCCATCAGTAAGAATTTCTTTTCCATCCACGATAGGCTGTTGATGTTTAATCTCATGCTTGAGCCATTTCTTTATTTCATTGATTAATTGATTGGATAAATCATCCGGATTGTTTCGCATTTTAAAATCCTCTCTGTATAATATGCCAACATTTAGTCAGATATAAAGCCATCTCTTTGTTGGTCTTGTTATAGGTGCTTATCTCAGCATTTACTATGCCCTCGATCTCAAGCATAGCTTTAGCATAAGTTAAGTTTTTTGGTGGGATATCTTTCCACGATTTAATTTTTGTTTTTGTATTAGACATATTGTCTCCCTTTTTTTGTTAATTATGATTAATGGCTGTTATATGCCCACACAGAGCATAAAGCCTATTTGGTAGGTTTTGTATAGGGGATGGTTTAGCATCCCCTACACGAGGCTCTAAGAGCCTTTTTGTGTGGCTTTCCATGTATTAGCTGACTATTGCTTTAAAAAGATCAACAGCTTTACCCATGATGTACATCAAAATAAATAATGGGGGGATGCACATTTAGGGATACATAGCATTTACGTAAACTGTGAATGAGGGAAATAAAATATAAGAAAACCTCACTCACAATTAGGCATCCACTTTTGCCCACATTTAGGAGTGATCTTTCCCCCAATTCTTTTTGACAGCTCTTTTCTTTGCCATCAAAACTTTTTCTTTTACCATAGGATAAAATCTTTCTCTTATTTTATTCGTGAATAACTTTTCATCGTCATCCCCAAATTCTTTTTTTACAGCTTTATAAACTGTCCAATATTCATTCATCATATTATAACATCTAGCTGTATTTAAGAATAATTTTCTATCGTAAATATAATCCATTTTAAACTCCCATAGCATCAAGTATATTTTTCTGAACTCTGCCACTCATGACATTTTCTGCCCTACGAAAATTAGAGGACACAGAATTAATTGTCTCTGCCGGAGTGTAGATAATATTATTGGTCAGACCAATCTTATGAGCCTCTCCTTGTGGCATAGGCACATTACCACCATAATCATTCTCAACTTTAAGCTGTTCTGATGGTTTGCTTTCATAAGCCAAGCAGTAAACATCATGCTCAACGTCAATAATGCCATCGTAACAAGTAACAACGTCAACGACATAAGCATTTAAATTTTGAGACTTAATTTTTTCTGATACCTCAATAGGATTAGCTTTAGCAATAAATGCTGTTTTGCTTTTATATATTGTGGTTGCCAAGCCTTTCATGAATACATTTTTAAACCACGATGGAGTTAAAGTTAATGTATTTTTCTCATCGCTGTTATAGTTCCAATTACCGGCTCTGCCTCTTTCAGCTTTCTCGTAAGAAATTTTCTGTGTGAGTGCATCAACCTTAACAATAATATTGGTTCTTGATTGCTTATCTCTCCACCATTTCTGTGCAAAGCATTGAGATAATGTCTCAAACTTTTTATGAACTGATTGCCCATTAAAAAATCCATGAGTGTATTCACGTTCTTTTCTAAAAACTTTTCGACCATCCACCTTATTAGAATAAATAGAACTTTTATGTTTTTGCTTTCTTCTAATTTGTCTGACAGCCTCAGCACAGCTTGAGATACTTTCTAATCCATGATTATGATAATGATTAGTTCCTCTTGAAAACATCTCGATGAAATTTTTCTCATCGTCAGTTAATGGATTAGCTGAACCACTTGTAGCTAAATAAGTGGCACTACTCTTTTTTAATTGGACTAATTGATTTTGATTAAATCCAAAACTTTTACATCCATGATTAAGAAAGTTTAAATAACTTCTTAAAATATATTGTTCTTGCAAAACTTTGGAATGGGATATCTTTGCCCAATTATTTTTTTCTATATCATATTGCATTAGTTACTCCATAAATAATGATAGTAGTTAGCTGATTTCACACTTTCGTGATCATCAGTAGGAACACACATTCCTATATCAGCATAGTAAAATCTCTAGGTATAATCACACATGAGACTATCGTTTCGCCTCTGTGTGACCATCCTAGAGCCTCGAAATTCTCCAAAAGTGGCACTAAGCCACCTTTAGATATGTAGTTTGACCAATTGGTGCTTTATCGCTGTCAAGATCTGTGCTGACCCAAAGAACCGGATATGGCATTTCTTCTTCCGGAAAGTCATGCACTCCCATATCAGTAAAATAGATAAAGCTGTCTACATCCAAGTCATGTTCTTCAATGTAATTGAACACCGGCATGACACATGTTCCACCTCTGCCATCAGCAGAAATTTTAGTGATCTCTTCGCCTTGCTCAAACTTGTAGACATTTTGAATTTTGCTGTCGCAAGTTATGATCGTTACAGATTTAGGTTTAAGTTCTAATGACAAAGCATTAAGACCACCTAAAAATAATTGTAGTTCTTTATCTGTGACAGATCCGGAACTATCGACACCAACAACTACATGACCACAGCCAACATAATCAATAGTTGGAGCAATGATATTATTATTATAATAAAATTTTCTGTGGATCTTACGATAGGTAAAATTATGAGGAACATCGCCTTGGACATGACGTTGAATAACATCTTCCCAATCTATTTCTGCCCTCTTCATTCTATCAATCATTTTCTTGATCTCTGCCGGAACTGTACCTCGATCCTTAGCTTGACGTACTGCTTGGAAAATATCTTCCCTAACACTAGCCTCTTCTTCTTTTAACTCAGATGGAGACAATTTGTCGCAGACATTATCAACGATATTGCCCCATGATTGAGGCTGTAACCAACTAGGTTGTTCGCCTTGACCATTTTGTCCATCGTCACTTGCACCACTTGCAGACATTTGCATTTTCTTCATGTGCTGTTGGATCTGAGGATAAATCACATTATAAATTTTCTCTGCACTCCATCCCTTAAATTTTGGATCAAGCAATACACCATCCGGCAACTGTAAACCGGCATCAATGATAATAGGATTTTCTGATAGATCACAAGCTACATTCCATGCTGTCGTGTCTCTATGCTGTTGCCTTACATGATGCATCAATGCCCTATGTTTTACCTCGTGAACAATAACACCTTTTAAATGCTCGAATGATAGGCTTTCACAATATTGACGATTATAAAAAATGTCTCTGCCATCAGTTGCACAAGTATCAAATTTATTATTCTCAATAATTTTCATTTTAGCTAACATGATGCCCCAAAAGGCATGACCTTTATCATCTCTATCCCAAAGTAATTGTATTCTTATCTTTGAGAACTTATCTTCTAATTTTAAATCTTGCATTAATAACTCCTAAAAAATTACGTAAAGTTTTGTCGTGGTATCCCATTACAGGATACCACATACCAAGTTGATTAAAGTAACAAGTCTTTTAACTTACCTTGAGATCCCAAGACAGCTTTCATTGCCGGACTAGTCACTAAGGTTTTATTTCTCATTACTGCATCTTTAAGCATGAAAGCCATGTACTCTTGCTCCGGTATTCTCTGCATATAAGTGAGAATTGGAGAACAATTCTCCATAGTCATCTTACTTGCCAATGATCCACAAAGAGCATACAGCACTCCTCTGTCTTCCGGTATTGCTGTATTACTTGGATCTTTAACTAAGCTGTCAAAGTCCGGTAGCTTATCATACAATTTCATATGAGCGATAAGAGATCCGGATGCTGTCTCTCCAATTTGACCACTAAGAACACCTCTAAGAGATAAGCTGTCCAAACCTAAATTCATTAAGGTCGATGCTCTTTCAACTGATCTAGGTGTACAGTTGCTGTCAGCATTTACGTCAAACTCATATAAATACTGATCGTCAAATTTAAGCCAACTGCTGATCCTTGGATCTACATTATTCTCAGCATAGTATTTTAATAGATCGTCAAGATCTATTTCTAGGTCTAAATATGTAAATCTATCCCTAAGCTGTGACGGAAGCTTGTTACTTCCGGCTTTATCCTTGAGCCTATTGCCTGCCGATATGATTATCCAACCATCGCCTAAGTAATGATTACCTAATCTTCTTTCATCTACAAGCTGACCAAAAATATTATGGTGCATCAAAGTAGCTTGAGCCACCTCGTCAACAAATAAAATTCCAAAGCCATCTTTTGGCAAGAACTCCGGTCTAAGCCTAGTCATGCTTTGTTGATCTGCATTAGGCACACACCAACCGGCTAATTCTGCCGGATCGAACATTGCTAAACCTAAGTTACTAAACTCTAACTTATCAATCTTCTGACCAAATATTCTTTGGACAGCATCGAGAATTAGCTGATCAGTAGTCATAGATCTAACTGCTGAGGTCTTGCCTTGACCAACACCACCTTGAATATACAAAGCGATAAGTCTATCTTTACTTGCTCCCTTTTTTATATTCTCGTAGTTTTGGATTATTACACTTTGCATTACGTTTTTTATTTCTGATATTCTCATATCAATACTCCTTATTTTTGATTAAACCATTTTCATGGCTGTCCGGATGGACAAGCATGCACAGACCATTAAGATCTGTGCAAAGTTGTACATTCGATGTTTACTCATCGTCATTTGGGCGAGTAGCATTAATGAGTTTCCAACCTAGTTCATGCAGTTGTTTTCTTTTTTCCTCATCATCTACTACATCCTCATTGATGTAAGTTATTTGGTCGATAACATCTTTGATATTCATATTATCCCCCTTGCTCATGATGCATCAAGAAGAGCATCAGTTACATCATCGATAACTTTTTGCTCTGTCTCTGCATCCTTAACAGCATTGCGACCTTTATCAGCAATCTCAAATCTATTCTTTAATCTGATCTCAAAGTCTTCCAACTCTTTTTTTGTCATGATCAGACCATCCCTTTGCTTTCCGGTCTTGGTCGTTAAACCTACCAACTTATCAATGATCGTATCCAATGGAGACTTAACATCATCGCCCTTGTTGTGATTAATCAAACTTGCTTGAGATTTGATATCCAACTTTTTAAATAGATCCATGATGTAAGTCTTGGTCAAATTACTTTTTGGTAAGTCATGCTTGTTAGTAAACAAGACACAATTACGTTTAAAAAGATCAGCTTGACCTTTTGTCATGTCGCATCGAACTTGGAACGTGGTCAATAATTCATTGGTTGCATCCTCTGAAATATTGCCGGTATCAGTTCTTGCAATCTGATTAATTGGGATCATCGCTGTAGCATATTGATCTAATCTAATAGCACTCATCTCAGATGAGTTTTGCTTATTAGATCCCTTTAAAACATTATGCTGTTGCTCTTGTTCAGCGATTTGTTTAACGATATCATCTGATATCAAAGTTTTGTTTTTCTGCATTAGTACCTCCTTGGTTTTTAATGTTGCAGTTTGTTGGTTGTCATCCAATAGATCCTTATCAATAATAGGATTTATTAAATCTCTTCTTAAATATCTGTAGATTGCTTTGAAACAATCTCCATGAGGCTTTCGATAATTGCCTCTAAATCTTTTGATATATTTTGCCTTTGCATATTGCACATGATGGGCAACCTCATGACTAACACTAACTAAATAAGCATGATCTAAGTTGAGGCATTGTCTGCCACCAATATGAGGATCATTATTAAAGCTGTCATATTCTTTATGAAAATGCTTTTCGTTATGGTGTTGCCAATAACTAAGATTAATTTGAATTTTATTTCTGCATGCATTAGTTGCACCGGCACTTTTAGTGTTAATAATTTTAGTTACAGCTACTGCCTTATCAACATCATATTTAGTGATGTCTAATTCATATTCTTTTTTCTTTAAATGGTTCATGCATTTTCTAACCATAGATTTAATAATCTTGGTATGTTCAGCTATTTCTTTTTTTGAATAATCATATTTTTCATAAGCTAAATTTATTTTATTTTTAAGCATTTAGTACTCCAATGTATTGATTAATTTAGTTCCTAATGAACTAGCAAGAGCAGTAGTTATTACTGCTCTAATTAGTGCATTAGATATCGTAAACGATTGTGGGCAATTTCTCAGCATCATCGTATACTTTTTGGACAGCCTCATCTTTTGAGTTCGCCTCAACTGTATACGTGAGGTATCCATTCATTCCCTCGATCGTTACTTTGAAAGTGTATTTTTTCATAGTCTCTCCTATTGCTTATATTCTTTGATCATGACCATTTTTTCCGGATGTAATTTATACTTTGTATAAGCCTCATCCCTTAGTGTCTCCCTTTCCATGTATTTATCAACATAGTCAGATGGATCTACTGTTTCCAAAACTGATTTAGTTTTGCCATGACCAATGAACCAAGATATTTGCCAAGTTCTTTTTTCCATAATAGTCTCCATTTTTTTGATTAAAGTTAAAGACCACGTAAATTTTCGCAACTTAATCTACTCTATATTACGTGGTCTATGTAGTTCAATTGAACTAACAAGGGCAGTAAATAAATACTGCCCTAAGTAGTGCAATTAAAGATTGTAAGCACTAGGCGAGTGCCAATTAAAAGGCCGTAAGCCTTGCCCATTTTTATTAAAATAAAAAGTCTTTGGATAAAATTTATGTACTGTAGATCTGTAATTCTCTTTGATGTAACTCAAAGCCTTATCTCTAGTTCCAAATAATTTTTTAACAACTTGACCATTCCCATCTTTATAATCGATTGTAGAATTGGCTCTAACGATCATCCATTTATTCATGACTGAATGATATTGAACGACATTAATTAATTGCTTTTCCATAATAGTTCTCCATTTTATTTTGATTAAATTGTAACAGCCTCTATAGAGCAAAACATTAGTAGTTCCTACCTAGCCCATAGAGCAATCTCATCGATCTTCATTGTGGGGGCTGTGAGTGTCTTTTGTATCCTTGCCAAAATTCGAGGAGCATCCCAACTCCTACTGATACCATGTTTCACTAATCAGTTCAGTTTTGCCGTACAGAGGCTGTCTTCCTATATATAATAATTTTCACTCTAAATAACAAGTATATAATTTACTTTATTTAACATTATTTTACTTTATTTTACCTAACCTTACCAAAGTCAATGTCACTAACAAAAACGCTGAAATAAAGAAATATGTAATAACATACATGAATATCGTTTCGTGGCTGTATGACGCTTAAAACGCCATTAAATGCCATTCCATTATTTATGCAATATTTGCCCATCACTTTTTAATAAAATGAGGGGCAAGATATAAATTAGGTTTGCCATGAGGATTATTTTTGTGAACTAATCCAATTCTTTTTTCAGTTATTTTTTTAACAATCCAATTTGCATCAATATCCCATTCACGAATATTAACATTAGAATGTCCATTTTTATTAAGACCTATTTTTTGACCATCCGGTAATTTCATATATCTGACAATTTCATTTTCTTTTAATGGTCTTGATGTAATTTGATTGGTCTTTACTTTGTCGTTTAATTTTATGTTATGCAATTTGATCTCCATTAGTTGTTATAAATTATTACGAATGAGGTTTGATTTTTTCTGAAATTAATTTAATTATCTTCATGACCTACACGAATAGATTATTAAATGTTAGTATAAGTTAAATGTCGCAGGTCGTTGGAACGTCAGACCAAAAGTTTACGTAAAGTTTTAAGAGGTATAAAAATGTCAGATAAAAAAAATAAAACAAAATTAACACTCGTTGCAAATAACGATAAAGATAAAAACAAGACTAAAAATAATAAAGTTATGGGATCAGATTTAACTGAAAAAATGCGAGGTTTTTGTCATGACGTTGTAGGGCGTAATGGGCAAAAAGGCATGAGTTTAATAGATGCATATCGTAACAACTATAATGTAAGTAAAGATATTAAGCCTAACACTCTAAGAATGTTAGCAAGTAGATTAAGATCTAAGGATAACATTGGGATATTTATAGAACATCTATTTGAGCAAAAACAGCGTCTACATCGCATGAATGAAGTCAAACTGTCTGAAAGTAAAATTGAAACAATATTAAAGAAGATTGAACAGATGGCAGACGATACAAATATAACTGATCACGTTAGATTAAAGGCTTTGGAAATGTTAGGTAAGAATTTAGGAATATTTGAAACTAATATAAACATACAAGATAAAAGAGATAGAACATCGACAGAAATTGAAAGTGAATTATTAACAAAGCTAAACACAATAATTAATAAATAAAAAGTTACGTAAAGTTTTACAGCTAGTCACGATATATTTATTATTTCTATTTTCGATTATAATTTTTTTTGATTGTGTCCGGTCTAAAATTTTTTTGTACTAGGCTTGACCCCACCTACCCACACCCACCCATGTGACACGGCCGTGGCTACACACAGCCGCACGTTATTCTGCACACTCAAATANAAAATTTTAACAAATTTACTTTTTTTCTATTGTCAAAAATAAAAAAGAAAGTATAATAAATTATAATATATATAAATATTCTAAAGAAGTTTATATAGATACTAAAGAAGTATATAAATATTATATTTATATATATTGCAAAGGAACATTATTTGTCAGACAATGTAGTATCTTTAGACGATTACAGAAACCCTCCTGAAAATCTAGAAGAGCGTGAATTAGATGAAGCTATCATAATTGGATGGTCTACAGATGAGAATGGTGATAGAATGCTTTATGTGTCTTCTTCAGTTGAAGACAAGGAGAGTTTATGGATGATAGAGTTGGCAAAAAACATTATTGAGAATCGCCCTCCTGTCAATAGAGATATTTATGAATGATCTTAGTCATCTGTTAAAAGGTAATCTTGAAAAGATAAGTGGCTTGCCGCCAGAGCAGCAAAAAGAGATACTTGCCTTAATAGAAGAATATGAATCCGTAAAAGAAAAAGAAACAGCAAGAGAAAACTTTCTTCCGTTTGTAAAGTTAATGTGGCCCTCTTTTATTCATGGAAGACATCATGAGATTATGGCAGAGGCATTTGAAAAGGTGGCCCGGGGTGATTTAAAAAGATTGATAATCAACATGCCTCCCCGTCATACCAAGTCAGAATTTGCAAGCTATCTTTTTCCCGCATGGTTTTTAGGTAAATATCCAGAAAAGAAAGTTATTCAAACAGCTCACACAGCAGAGCTTTCTGTTGGGTTTGGTAGAAAAGTTCGTAATCTAATACAAAATACAGACTTCCAAGAAGTATTTCCGGGCATAGAACTGTCCGCTGATTCAAAAGCGGCAGGTAGATGGAATACAAATAAACGTGGTGACTACTTCGCGATAGGTGTAGGTGGTGCAGTAACGGGTAAGGGTGCTGATATTTTAATTATCGATGATCCCCACTCCGAGCAGGAGGCCACAATGGGTGATTATAACCCGGAAGTTTATGACAAAGTCTATGAATGGTATACATCTGGACCAAGACAGAGACTCCAGCCCGGTGGTGCTATCATTTTAGTGATGACAAGATGGTCTAAAAGAGATCTAACAGGTCAAATTATTAATAAATCTATCGAAAGAGAGGGTTCTAACGAGTGGGAAGTGATACAANTGCCTGCAATACTGCCTTCAAACAAGACTTTATGGCCTGAATTTTGGAAAAGAGAAGAATTAGACGCATTAAGAGCTGAATTACCCGTTTCAAAGTGGAACGCACAGTATCAACAAGACCCCACATCCGAAGAAGGAGCGTTAATTAAGCGTGAATGGTGGCAAGAATGGGAAAAAGACGACCTTCCGCCTTGTGATTCCATCATTCAGTCTTGGGATACAGCGTTTTTAAAGACACAAAGAGCAGATTATAGTGCCTGTACCACTTGGGGAATCTTTCATCACCCTGATGATGAAGGAAATGAGAGGCCAAACCTCATTTTACTTGATGCATACAAAGAAAAACTAGAATTTCCTGATTTAAAACGTGCAGCTTACGAAAAATACTGGGAATTTGAGCCAGATCAGATGATTATTGAGGCTAAAGCGGCAGGATCACCCTTAATTTTTGAATTAAGAGCTATGGGAATACCAGTTACTGAGTTTACACCGAGCCGTGGACAGGATAAGATAGCAAGAGTTAACAGTGTCACGGATCTGTTTGCAAGTGGCGTTGTGTGGTGTCCACCTACACGTTGGGCAGATGAAGTTATAGAAGAATGTGCATCATTTCCATCAGGAGATCATGATGACCTAGTTGACTCAACCACACAGGCACTGTTAAGGTTTAGACAAGGTGGCTGGATAAGAACAACTATGGATGATTGGGATGATGAACCAAAATATAGAAGGCCTGTAGAGTATTATTAATGGATTTAGTGCATATCATAGACGGACTTATTGGCATAATCGTTTTAGGCGGTGGTTGGTTTATAGGAACACAATCTAGAGAAATAAAAAGAATTGATATATTGTTAAATAAAACCAGAGAAGATTATGCAAAGAGAGATGATGTGACAGTTGCAATAAACAGATTAGAAGAAAAGATAGATAGAATTTTAGAAAGAATTAAATAGGAGTATCTAATGGCTGTAGAAAAAACAATGACACCCATGCAGACTTTCAAAGAAAGTGCAGAGCCTGAGATAAGTATAGAAGTTGAAAACCCTGATTCAGTATCTGTTGAAACAGAAGATGGCGGGATGATCATTGATTTTACAGGCGAACAGGTAGAAGAAATATTAAGTGGTGGATTTGATTCAAATTTAGCAGAGCAAATTGAAGAGCAAGATCTAAGAGAAATGGCTGGTGAGTTAATATCAAGTTTTAATTCTGACAGACAGTCAAGAAGTGAATGGGCAAAGAGTTATGTCAAAGGATTAGATCTTCTTGGAATGAAGATAGAAGAAAGACAGCAGCCTTGGGCAGGCTCATCTGGCGTGTTTCATCCTATATTAACAGAGTCAATTGTAAGGTTTCAGGCACAAGCTATGGGAGAGATATTCCCTGCATCCGGACCAGTAAGAACTAAAATACTAGGAAAAATGTCTGTTGAAAAAACAGAACAGGCTTCTCGTGTAGAAAATGAAATGAATTATCTTCTTACTGAAAAGATGACAGAATACAGAGATGAAACAGAGCAGATGTTATTTAAGTTGCCTTTAGCTGGTTCTGCTTTCAAAAAGGTTTATTATGATCCAATCATGGAAAGGCCATGTGCAATGTTTGTACCGGCAGAAGATTTTGTTGTTTCTTATGGCGCTTCTGATCTTATGACATGTGAGAGATACACCCATGTCATGAAAAAATCATCAAACGACATAGCCAAGCTACAAGATAATGGATTTTACAGAGATATAGAATTACCTGACCCTGAGCCAGATATGTCAGATATACAAGAAAAATATGATGAGCTTGATGGTGAATCAGCAACAATAGAAGATGACGACAGACACACTCTTTTAGAAATGCATGTAGATATGGAAATGCCAGAACCATTTGATGAAGAAGATGGTATAGCCAGACCATACGTTATCACGATAGATAAATCATCAAGAACTATATTATCTATCAGGAGGAATTATTATGAAGATGATAAAAAGAAAAAGAAAAGGCAATACTTCGTACATTACAGATACCTTCCGGGCCTTGGTTTCTATGGTACAGGCCTCATTCACCTCATTGGTGGGTTGGCTAAAAGCGCTACAAGTATTCTTCGTCAACTCATCGATGCTGGTACTTTATCTAATTTACCGGCTGGTCTTAAAGCTAGGGGTTTACGCATCAAAGGGGATGATTCGCCTCTCATGCCGGGTGAGTTCCGTGACGTTGACGTACCGGGTGGTGCAATTCGTGACGCTATTACTTTCATTCCTTACAAG
>FUFK010044661.1_pt1 | contig 36198 bp, 43 predicted proteins | sample 1021851 | NCBI WGS metagenome assembly FUFK01 (sample SAMEA51879418, study PRJEB19060) | metagenome | reverse complement strand
CATCATTTTTTTTATTTGCTGATCATCATTGATAAGCTCTTTAAGACTTACAGGATTTGCCGCATTATAGGGAATTACTTTGCATATGTTATCAACTTGGCTTAATGGAAGTTGCATTACCCGTCCAACATCTCTTAAGGCTGCACGTGCTTGAAAAGAACCAAAAGTTCTACCAGTATCTATACTCAAGATCGAGAACAAATGAGACAGATGGTCTCTGAATACATGAAAAAAATTGGAATTGAAGATGACCAGATTCAAACATCAATGATGCTTGTTAGAAAAATTATGATGGAGTATGTTAATGAGATGGAAATTTCAAAGGAATCAAGTGAGAAATTGAAAAACTATAGTGATAAACAGAGGCAAGCACTAAAAGATCTTGCTAAAAAATTAATCAAATTAAGATCTGAAAATCGGTCCAAATCAAATTTTGACAAACCCAATAAACGTCAAGGACCTGCCAGGCCGGATGTTGGTGATCCAATATTTGAAAAAATTATAGAATATTTAAGAGAACAGGGAATTAACAGAAATAATTTTAGAGATGTTTTTAGTACAGTAAGGGATATTAGATTGGAGTTTGTACAGTCCACAGATAAATCAAAATTTAAACCAAGTAAAAAATATATTAAAAAACTAAAAAATTCAGGATTGTCTGATGATTCAATAGATAGAATTCTTGACTTAATTAAGGCAATAGTAGGTCTAGAAAAATAAAATTCAATAAATATTTATAATTTAATGGCTCGTTGATGGGCCATTTTTTTTTTGAGAATTTTAGGTTTTTGATTTTATGCTGGATAGCATTAGGTCTAATCACTTTCCTTTACTTAATCTATTCGAAAAGAAGGGCGCCATATGGGAGACACGTTAAAAAGAAGCATGGAATTCTGATCGATAACTCATTTGGATGGTTTATTATGGAGCTACCTGCATTAATTATTATGCCCGTCTTGAGTTTGCAAAATACTGATAATCCATTTGTAATATTAATTGTCTTTATTTGGTTTTTACATTATTTCAATAGATCAATTATCTTTCCCCTAAGAATAAATACCAAAAAAAAGAGAATTCCAATATTAATTGTTTTAAGCGCATTTACATTTAATACAATCAATGGTTTATTTAACGGTTATCATGTCCAGATTAATGTATCAGAGACAAACATTTTTGAATTTAATATAATACTTGGCGTATTGATATTTTTTATTGGGATGATAATTAATGTAAAATCTGACAATAAGTTAATTTCTTTAAGGAAAGAAAAAATGGGCTACAAAATCCCAAATGGTAAGTTATTTAACTTCGTTTCTTGCCCTAATTATTTAGGTGAGATAATTGAATGGTTTGGATTTTTTATTCTTGTTCCCAGCATAGCTTCATTAAGTTTTTTTCTTTGGACTTCATTCAACTTAATACCAAGGGCATTAAATCATCACGAATGGTACAACGAAAAGTTTAAAAACTATCCAAAAAACAGAAAAGCCGTAATTCCGTTTATTTTATAAATAAAGTTTTAAATTTGAAGTATTATGAATGCATACAAAGCAAATCTTATTAATTCCATTTCATTAATTGTTCTTGGCGTTTGGGGCTATATTGATGGGTCATCAATTACAGCATTAATTCCAACTGCTTTTGGGGCTATCCTTTTAGCTTGCGCTGGTGGAGTTAAAAATCAAAATAAAATTATTGCACATATTGCCGTACTGTTAACACTATTGATCCTATTTGCGCTTTTAGGAATGAGATTACCTAAATCATTAGAATCAGGAGGTATTGGTCTATTTCGCGTATTATTTATGTGTGGAACATCATTGTTGGCAATGATTTATTTTGTAAAAAGTTTTATAGCAGCGAGAAAAAAATAGACTAATTTTTTTGTGGAAACCTGCCATAGTTTCCCATTCCATCATAGTCCATTTCATTAGCTTGATCTGAATCCTTATACTTATCTTTTTCCTCTTTGTTGACAAGAAATACACTTGCAATCACTAAACAACTAACCAGAAAACCTATTATAAATAAATACAATTCCATTACTATTTATATACGCTTTTAACGTATGAACCAAAAGCTAATATCGAGGGGACCCATAATCCTACATAAAAACCTTCTTCCTTAAAACCATTAAACCATAATCCAACAGATAAAGCAAATGAAATTAATACCGCCATTAAAAGTAATTTATCTGACTTTTTAAATTTGGAAAACATGTCTTTTAAATATTAGTTTAAATTAACTTATATATTTGTGATGTTAATATTAGTAAATATTTACAAAATATTAGAGAATTTATGACTGAAAAAATTAATAGTGTTTTTGAAAAAGTTTTTTCAGATAGTAATTTAAAAACATTTGAGAAAATTATTTTATTTCTAGCTACAGCTGGATTTATAATTCACTTGGTTCTAATATTACTAAACAACAAGGGCTACGTAGATCTATCATTTTTTCAGGGTAGCCTATTTGTAAATCCAATTTCAGCTATTTACACTCCTTTTTCTTTTATACTTATCTATGAAGCATTTTTATTGATTTACTACCTTCCTCGCTCATTCACAACTTCAATTGCAAAGCAATTTGAAATTATGTCTTTGATATTAATAAGAAAAATATTTAAAGATATACCTGATGTTGATTTATCCGATAATTGGATTTTAAATGAAAATAATCTTCAACTGATTTATGACTTGTCAGGTGTATTAATTGTTTTTTATTTGATATATATGTTTAAAAAGTTGAAAGAGAATTTACCAAAACTACCTGTTCATCAAAACTTGGAACGTTTCCTAGGTTATAAAAGATTAATTAGTCTTTTGTTAATTCCTACATTAATTATTCTTTGTGTATTTAGTTTTATAGAATGGTATGGTGCTGTGTTTATTGGCGGAGAAAACTCTCCAAATATAGATTATTTATTTTTTGTAGAATTTTTTGGAATATTAATTTTGGTTGATGTATTTATTTTATTGATTTCTTTTCAATACACAGAAAGATACTCACAACTGGTTAGAAATACCGGTTTTATCATATCAACCATACTTTTAAGATTGTCATTTAATGCAGTTGGGTTAACCAGCATAATCCTATTGATAAGCGGTATAGTTTTCGGATTAATTATTCTTTACATTTATAACAAAATGGAAAGAACATCTCTAGTCACATGAGCCTAGACTATAACTGATTAGTCCAGCACATCCAGCTAAGGTAGAGTTATTGTAAGTAAAACCATCACAACCACAAACAGGGTCTACAACAGTTGGTGCAATGCAATTTTTACTAACATTTGATAAATCAATGCAACCATCAAAGTACTTGATGATGAATTCCTCATTTTCTTGTGAGCCAAATGTCATACCACTAATCTCAGAAATGGCAGCTCTTATGAGTTCAACTGAATCAGAAGTGTCTGGCATTGTAAATGTGGATCTATCCATACTAATTAATTCGTTTTTGTCGGAGTTTAGATCGATAGCTGTGTAAAAATAATATCTTAAGACATAACCAATACTGATTTCTAGATTTCCATAATTTTTATCAAAAACCGCTGGATCAGAAATTGTNGTTTTTAAAATTCGATAAGGCTGATTAAAACTTGAATTAGTTCGAAGAGCTGGCAACTCAATTATGTCAGACAAATTTTGGTCTCTGTCATTATCATTAGGGTATTCTTCTGAACAAGAAATTGAGTTAAAGATAAGAAGCATAACAAAAAGATTTTTCATAACTGTATTGGTTCAAGTATTATGCCATAGAATTTTGCTTAGGCATAAGTACTATAGCTTGGATTGATGGGTGATATAATTTCAAAAACTTTTGCTTTTTCCAATACTTTAATTTGGAAACAACTTTCTAATTGAGCAGTAAAAAAAGTTCCCGCAGAGTATTCAATTCCATTAAAAGACATTATTCCTTCCATCAAAAATATAGAATGAATAAAACCTTCATTAATATCAATTAGATGANCTCCAATTTCAAANCAATATTCATTTATACTAACTCCTTCAGAATCAATTTGAACTGGTGAATNACTNCCTATTATATTTTTCACGACTTTATTTTTTGAAGAGTTTATTAAAAATTCATTTGACTTGTAATCGCTATATGATGCTTCCTTTATTAAAGTTTTTGAAAGATCCGGATCAAACCAAATTTGAAAAATTTCAGAGTTATCACAAATTTCCTCAGAATGAGATATTCCACTGCCAGAGCGTATTACTTGAACATCTCCTTCTTCAAGTGGTATCCATTTATTTTGCACAGTATCAAAGTGATTTATTTTGCCTTTTAAAACAAAACTGCATATTTCAAAACCCCTGTGAGGATGAAGTCCAATTGTGCTTTTTTTATCAGGTGTCCACGCATGAGCCCAATAAAATATATTTGAGTAAGGTTTTAATCTGCCCCCATCTTGGGGAAAGCCAATGGGTTTTTTTTCTAAAATTTCACCCTGATTAAAGCTTCCGCTTGCTTGATCACTTTTTTCATAAACACTAATACCCATACTGTTTATATTTTAGAAATAAATTCATCTAGCTTTGACTCAAAGCTAGATTTAAGTTTAGGGTTGGTTATCCCCATGCTGTCATTAAAGTTCTCATTAAAGTTTGGTAGAGAAAAAGTTGAAATATGATTGGTATTCCGTCTACTTATGCGAGAAAATGCTGCTTCAAGAACAATGACAGCCCCATTTCCACCTGTGGATGTTGCTAATAAAAACATTGGTTTATTGTGCCATATATTTTTATCAATTCTTGANATCCAATCGAAAATATTTTTNAANGCAGANGTATANGTTGCATTGTGTTCTGCNAAAGAAATTACAACNGCATCTGANTTTTTAAATTGTTCTTTAAATGTNTAGGCTAANTCTGGAATGCCATCTTCATTTTCTCTGTCAATGCTGTAAATTGGCATTTCATAGTCATTTAAGTCTAGTACNTTTACATCTGCATTNGGAATACAATGAGCCACATAGACAGCAAATCTTTTATTTATTGACTTTTTTGAGGAGCTAGCTCCAAATGCTAAAATTTTACTCATTATTTTTTGCTGTGTGATCCGTCACAATAACCATTAGGGTTTGATGTATTTCCACATCCACACATTGGTTTATCAATTGATTTCATATTAAATTTTTTAAACTTTTTTCAAATAATATGCCATCTAATCATCGAATTCAAATAAATCCTTTGTTTCATTTGACTCAAAATCAACTGACTCATCGATTTTTTTTATTTCTGAAACTACGGATTTCATAATCTTTTTGTTGCACCCTTCGAAATTTTTGAATTTAATTAAATCCTCCAATAAAAGGTTTTTGCTTCGTTTTTCTTTGAATGATTTAAGCAACTGCTCCAAATAATCATTGAATAAATCAATTTGATCCAAGTAGCATTCTTTAATCAAATCTAATGTTTCAAGATTTTTTGACCTTCGTCTAAATGCTTTGAAATAAAATGCTTTGAGCTCTTTTTCAATAGTATCTGANAAAAATTTATTCAATGATTCATATTTATTAGGTCACAAAATTAATTTGATTTTAATAAAATGGTTTATGTTTTGATTAATTTAATTGAGAATGCACATTTATAATATAACATTCATCGTTGAAAAAGAAATTGAAAAGAATTGGATTGAACATATTGATATGGTTCTTCTTCCAGAAATTTCAAATAATGTTCATCAGATTGATTTACTCAAAGTTACATTTGAGGAAAACCCTACCAATATACAAGGCTCAACATTTACAGTTCAATTTTACTGCTCAGACGAGAGCATGATTAATTGGGTTAAAGAAATAGGACATCAAATGCTATTACAAAAGTTATATAGAAAATTTCCAAAAAACTGGGTGGCCTTTGCTTCAAGATTAGATTTCATAAAGTCTTACAAATAATAATGGCACATGTTTTGAGCACTATGTTAATGAAATGAAAAACTTAGTTGTCGTAGGTCATCCAGATAAAAATTCTTTCTGTCATAGCGGTATTTTTAAAACCATTTGCACTGAAATAAATAAAAAAGGGGAAGAACTCGAGATAATAGATCTATACAGGGACAGTTTTACACGTCCAAGGACTAAGGTCATTGAAAAATATAAAAAACTTGTGACTTGGTGCGAAAGAATTTATATCATCTCACCCGTCTGGTGGTTTAGATTAACCCCTAGAATGGAAGTTTTTTTTGATGAGGTATTTACTCCAGGTTTTGCATACAAGTTTGTGAACATAACCAAAACCTACGCTTACCCGGTACCGTTTTTTAAAAATAAAAAAGTAAGAACCTACATAACTCATGGAGCGCCATCTCTTCCTGTTAGGACATTATATTTAAATTCAGTTAAGTTAAGACTTGTTATGGGGGTTTATACTTTTGTTTTTGGATGGAGATTATCTCTATTTACAAAGACAAAACAATTCTGGTCGGTACCATTTGTTTCTGAAAAAAAGAGGAAGAAATATTTAAGAACAGTAGAAAAAGATATTAGAAGAGATTTGAAGCAATCCATTGTTTCTCAAAAAGAAGCACTATCTTCACTGTAAACATCGCAATTAATGTATAAGTTTAATACCAATGACTTCCTAGTCAGAATTCCTTTGTTTATCATATTTTTTTGGTTTGGATTTTTAAAAATCATTAACCTGTCTCCAGCACAAGAACTTGTTATGGATACGGTCTATTGGATGCCTTTTTTGGATGCTGCAACTTGGACAATAATCATTGGTATTTGGGAAGTTTTTATAGCAATCTTTTTTTTATTTAAGAGAACAACCCTAATTGCTATGGTTCTTCTATTAATTCAGATGACTGGAACGTTTTTACCATTGGTAATTCTTCCTGAAGTTACATTTCAAAATTCAAATCCTTTTTTACCCACCCTTGAGGGTCAGTACATAATTAAGAACATAATTATAATTACTGCTGCTTTAATTATTGGTGGTACTCAACTGAAAGTAAGTTTGCTTGATAAGTTTTTTAGAGGTGGGGTATAAAAGTGAAATTTTTGTTTACCTATGGATTGCCTTAATCTTTGTATTGGTAGGTTTTGAGATCTATAAAAAGTTAAAAAAAAATAAGTAATCAGATTTTGCACAATTTTTGCTAAGTACATAATAATGAATAACTTTTTCTTAAAATACTACCCAATCATACTAGCCTTTATATCTTTTTTATTTTCTGTTTTTCTTTGGTTTAGCGGCGATAAACTGAGTGGAATTTTTGTTGGAATTTGGGTTCCATCAATACTCGCTCTCTCTATTGCAATAAGACAAAGAAGAAATGATGATAAAAATTTAGGAAATGGATGATACAATAATTTTCATTGTAGGTTTTGTTATATTTTGCCTTTATTTAATTGGCTTTTTNGCAGTCATTTACAATCAGAATAAGATACAAGACAAAGAGTTAGAAAATGATCCTGAAATTAAAAGCAATTAAGAATTAAAGTTCATAGCGGTTTCTATCAGTGCTAAATGTGAATAAGCTTGCGGGAAATTTCCTAACATTTTTTTTGTTTTAAAATCCAAATCTTCACTAAATAAACCCATATGATTGGAGTTTGATAACAGCTGATCAAAAAGATTTTTTGCTTTGGTTTCCTCTCCGATTTTAAACAAACTATTTATGTACCAAAAAGTACAAACAGTAAATGAGGACTTTGGCTCTCCAAAATCGTCATTGTTTTTGTATCGAAATAGTAAACCATCAAAAAGAAGTTCTCTCTCAATTGCCTTAACAGTGTCAACGTATTTGGGGTCTTTACAATCAATAAATCCATANGATTCCATTAAAAGAACGGACGCGTCTAGAAAATCAGAGCCATAAGATTGAGTGAATGCTTTTATTTTTGGGTTCCAAGCATTTAAATGAATATCATTTTTTATTTCTTCCCTCAATATTTTCCACTTATCAGACTTCCTCCCGTTTTTAATCAAATTTGATATCTTAATTGCCCGGTCNATAGCAACCCAGCAAAGTAGCTTTGAAAAGGTAAAATGTTGATCTTCTTTTCTGAATTCCCAAATTCCTTTGTCAGGCTTTTTCCAATTTTTTTCTACAACCCAAACAACNGATTTTACGATGGACCATAATTGTTCGTGTTTATAGCTNATATCTTTAAACTTTTCAATTTGGAAGTGGATTGCATCAACTAAAATTCCATAAATATCGTTTTGCTTTTGTATGTATGCTGCATTTCCAATTCTAACTGGTTTTGAGTTTTTATATCCGGAAAGGTGTTTTAATATTTTTTCAGTTAAAGTTTTTTGTCCATCAATTCCATACATAATTTGAAGNTTTTCNTTTTTATTNGGAATTAAATTAACAATGAAATCAATAAAATTNTTAACAATTCTTTGGTGACCTAATTTTGCGATAATCTTTATGACCATTGAAGCATCCCGAATCCAACAGAACCTATAGTCCCAGTTTCTTACTTCTCCAATTGTCTCAGGAATAGAAGTTGTAGCAGCTGCTAAAACAGCACCAGTCTTTTCAAATGTTAATAGTTTAAGCGTGATAGAACTTCTTGTAATTTCTTTGTTGTATGACTTAAATGAAGGTGATTTTTTACACCAATTTAGCCAATACTCATGGGTTTTTTTGAGCTCTCCTTCAGATTTACTTAAACTTGGTAAATCAATTTTTTCATTATAGGACAGATTTAAGTAAACAGATTTTGACAATTCAAACTCTTTGTTTTCTAAAATTTTTTTCTTTTCAATATCTGTATATAAAAATAAGGTCTCATAACTAGCCTCATCGAATACACTAACTATAAAGTCTTCTTTTTCATAGGTTTTAGTTTTGCCATTTGCATATTCCAAAGTAGGGTTGTAAAGCACCTTAATTTTTGGTAACCCTTTAATAGGTTTAATAAGTCTTTGTATTTCAGGTGGGCTGTAAAAATTCTGATCATCCAATTTATATCTAGTCATAAAATCCAATACCTCNAATTCATTTTTTTCATTTTTGAAATTTGTTCTTACTATAGCAGTGTTGTTTATGTATTGTTGGGTAATTATATAACTTTCGTCAGCTTCAATTTTAAAACTTCCACCAATATGATTATCGATTATTTTACAAAAAATAGCTGATGAATCAAATTGTGGTAAACAACACCAATCTATTGAAGAATCCTCATTAATAAGGGCTGAAGATTTACAATTTCCTATAATTCCGTAATTTAAACCTTTGTCGATATTCATTATTTTTCATTTTGTATAAATTCGCACTGGAATTATGAGGAAAAATATAATTGTTTCTAACAGATTGCCCGTTAATGTAACGAAATTAGAAAAATCTTTTCTATTTCAATCATCAAGTGGGGGTTTAGCAACAGGGTTAAAATCAATTCATCAAAAAACCGATTCACTTTGGATAGGATGGTCAGGGCTTTCAGATAATGATTTAAATAAAAAAAACAGGGCTGAAATAAGTAATTCCTTAAATAAATTAAATCTTAAGGAAGTTAAATTAACTACTAAAGAAATTGAAAAATTTTACTACGGATTATCAAATAAGTGCATTTGGCCACTTTTTCATTACTTCATTGAATATGCAAAGTTCAATGAAAATGATTGGAAATCATATGTCAAAGTAAATCAAAAGTTTTGCGATGAAGTAATTAAGCACGCAGCTACAAATGGAACAGTTTGGGTTCATGATTATCAATTATTACTATTACCTAAAATGATTAAAGAATCAAGACCAGATTTAACAATTGGTTTTTTTCTTCATATTCCGTTTCCTTCATTTGAAATTTTTAGGATTTTTCCTTGGCGAAATGATCTTTTGGAAGGCATATTAGGTGCTGATTTAGTGGGATTTCATACGTTTGATTATCAGAGACACTTCTTAAGTTCTGTAAAAAGAATTTTAAGATANGATGTAGATTTTAATAGAGTGAATTTAGGATCAAGAGAAGTTGTTGTAAATACCTTTCCTATGGGAATCGATTATGACAGGTTTAATAAAGCTGCTAAACTTCACAAAAAACAAAAAAAATCACAACAATCCGAACTAAAAATTCAATTAAACTTACATAAAAAATCTTCAGATGATAGCAAACTAATTCTTTCGATCGATAGGCTTGACTATACCAAAGGTGTGATTAATCGTATAAAAGCATTTGAACTTTTTTTAGAAAAAAACCCTGAGTATTTAGAAAAAGTAAGACTTGTTATGTTAAGTGTTCCATCGAGATCTAATGTTCCGGAGTATAAAAAATTAAAAAAAGAAACCGACGAATTTGTTGGCAGAATAAATGGAAAATTTGCAACCGTTAATTGGACTCCAATATGGTACTACTATAGACAAATGGATTTTGATGATTTAATTGATTTATATATGATTTCTGACATAGCGATGATTACACCGGTTAGGGACGGNATGAATTTAGTTGCAAAAGAATTTGTAGCGACAAGAGTTGATTCAGATGGAGTATTAATTCTTAGTGAAATGGCTGGAGCTTCAAAAGAACTTTTTGAGGCTATTACTGTAAATCCTTTTGATTTAGATTCAATGGCAAATAGCATACTAAAGGCAATAAAAATGCCTATTGATGAGCAAGTCAGGAGGAATCAGACGATGCAAAAAAGGCTTAGTAGGTATACAGTAAAATATTGGGCAAATGCATTTTTCAAAACTCTGAAAAATAAGTCAAGTGAGAAAAAAGACCCTTCAACAATAAAAATTAAAAATGGTCTCATCAAAACTATACAAGATGAATTTAGTAAAGCAAAGAAAAGACTATTATTGTTTGATTATGATGGGACTTTGGTTGATTTTCATCACAAGCCGGAGGCTGCAACCCCAAGCGCTGAAGTACTAAATTTATTGAAAACATTAGCAGAAAAAAATAATACTAGATTAGTTATNGTNAGTGGGAGAGACAAACAGTTTTTAGAAAAATGGTTTTCAAAATTAAACATTACTCTCTTTGCTGAACATGGACATTTTCATAAAAAAATCAATAAAAAGTGGATTGAAAAAATACAGAAAGACACGAACTGGAAACAAAACTTTCTTCCAATATTTCAAGATTTTACAGACAGAACCCCTGGTACATTTACTGAGGAGAAATCCAACTGTATAGTATGGCACTACAGAAAAACTGATCCAGAACTTGCTAATGACAGAGTTGTTGAGCTTAAAACTGTGATTAATAGTTTAATATCAGAAAACCTTATCATGATGGATGGGGATAAAGCAATTGAGATTACAAATGTTAATATTAATAAAGGTAGTGCTGTTAATTCTATTCTAAATGAGGATGAGTATGATTTTGTTTTGTGTGCTGGTGATGATATTTCAGATGAAAATATGTTTGACAATCTTCCAGAAAAAGCATTTTCAATTAAAGTAGGAAGAAAAGCTACTAGGGCAAAATATTTTCTTGAATCTCCTAATGAGATGATTAATTTATTAAAAAAAATTAGTTGAGTTCAAAAAAAAAATTAGTTGACCAAAATCTTAATGACCAATTAAGAAAGCTTTATAAAACCATAATTAATCTACCAGAAAATTCTAGTTTTTTAGAAAACAGAAAACTTTGCGCACAAGAGTTTTCAAAAATTTTTTCAAACATAAAATTTATTTTGAAAGGAACAGAAAACCTTCCTCATGAGAGCAACTCTATATTTATATATAATCACCTAAATAATCACCAAAATTATTCAGTATTCGATGATTTCCAAATCACCCTTGATAGCCATTTTATTACTAGTATTATTTTAGAGAAATACTACAAAAATCCAGGAAATAGAGTTGTTAGGTGCTCATTAGAAGAAGAAAAAAATCACTTCAAATACTATGAAAAATTCAATTATATAAGGGTATTTGCTCAAAACTTTATTCCACCTAACATAAACTATAGTCAAATAAAAACTTTCAATAAAAATTTCTATCGTGAATCCTTGGATGATCTCAAAAAAGGAAACGGGGTAGTTGTTAGTCCAGAAGGTTTTTCAAGAAGAACTGAAGAATCACCGGGAGACTTCAAAATTGGTGTTTTTAAATTAGCAACAAAACTTAAAAATCAACCAAAAATAGTTCCCATTGTCATGGCAAATTTTGACAAACTTCTTTCACAGAGCACTTATAAATGTGAGATAATGAAACCATTTAAGATGAGTGATTATGGAATTTATAAAGACGATGATCCGAGGCTAGTGGAGTTTGTTAAAGATTATAACAAACAATACAAAACTTGGGTGAAAAATTTAATTTCAGAAGATTTAAATTTTGAAGCAGAGTTGAAAGATTTAAAAAAATTAATTATTCAAAAAAAAGAAATTGCAAATCAACTTGTTTTTTATGGCAGTTCAACAATAAGGCTTTGGGAAAATATAGAGTCTGATTTTTCAGGTTTTAATTCAATTAATCTAGGTTTTGGTGGTGCGTTAATTAAGGATTTAAAGAAAAATTTTNAANATTTATTTAAAAGCTTGAATCCTAAATATATCATTACATATCTTGGNGGAAATGACCTCACTTTGGGTTATAGTGCAAAAAAAATTTCTCTAAAAATTATTGATTTTTTTAAAAAAGTAAATAAAAAATTTCCAAATACTCTAATTNTNAATCTTTCAATAAAACCATCGTTTGAAAGAATAAAGGATATTGAAAAAATAGAAGAAATTAATAATCTAATTGNATTAGAAAGCAAGAAGAATAAAAATTTAATTCAGCTAGATTTTTATAATGAGTTGATGAGTGGAAATAAAATAAACTCTAATTTTTATTTACAGGATGGACTCCATCTTAATAATAAAGGCTATCAGGTAATTATTAAAAAATTAAAAAAATTATTAAAAAGGATAGACTAATTGATTGGTACTATTGTATCAAAAATCGCTTCAGAAAAATAGAACTTAAATTTTAATTCATCATCTTTTTCAATAAGGTAAGTACTTTCAAGCCAATCAAAAATCAATCTGACTTTTCCATCTGGTGTGTTTATGTCGAACTCCCCATGATGTTCTAAGCTTACATGCGCAGAATTAAAATCAGTATCGATTTCTATATTTTTAAATTCTCTTTTAGATTCTATNATATCAAANGATTTTACAAAATCGATAAATTCTNCTGTNTTGTACCTTTTGCTGTTTTCGAAAATGAAAAAATCATCAGTCACAATTTCACCAAAACGATCTACATCGTTATCAACAATTTGAAAAATTTCGTCTAATTTTTCTTTTACATCAGACTCTGAAACTTTATTTGAATCTGAAATCAGGACATATAACATTCCCAAAAAAATTCCAACAAAAAAGAAGAATCCAAACTTAAAATTAAAAATGTGTTTCATGATTCAAATTTATAATAATTATTATGGCTTATCACCTTTTTTAACCTCCTCCGATTTTTCAGTAGGATACTTAACCTTACTGTATCCATATGCCATTAGATATGGATCTTTAATTTCTAACTTAATCTCATACTTGTCTTCGAACTTATCAATAGCTTCCATGATTTTATCTAAATTCTTCCTAGTTTTTTTTTGTATTCTTAAGCAAACTTTGTCATTAAAATCTATGAACCATAAAACTTCAATTTTTTGTGTTCCGTATTGTCCACTCCATTTTTCAGTTACATGAGCGTAATGTTTAATTTCTCTCCATGTCTTTTTTTTTAGTGTAATGGGAGCTAAGTATAATTCCTTTTTTATTCCCTCTCTATTAACCCGAACGGTTGTAATGCAACATAGAGCATATAAAATTGTACATGGTATAATAACATATAGATTTTGGATGAAGAAATCCTGAACAGCATCTATGTATAAGGGCAACATAAGAATTAGCAGTCCAGCAAGCATATCCAAATTTATTCCAATAGACTTAAACTCTTTCATCAACTATAATTTAAAAAAAATTTAATCACCACCCCAAGAGTTTTGAAAAAAAATTCCAACTCCAAGCTCTGCCCAAACGTATAAAATAAAAACAACTAAGCATATTAATGCAACAAGCTTTTTACTCATACCTTCCCGGTGCTAGAAAAGAACTTAAAAAATCAAATACCTTTTTTGGAACAATATTTAAAAGAAAAACAATAAACTTCCAAGTTTTAGTTGGTACCACAACTTTTTTGTTATTTAGCATCCCTTCAACTCCCTCGACGGCAATTCTTCTAGCTGATTTTTTTAAAAAAGCAGGTACGTTATCCATCTCATTTTGAACACCACTTGCCGTATGAAAATTTGTTACAGTATATCCTGGACATAAAGCAGTTGAATATATTTTGTGCTTATTATATACAGCATTTAAAGACTCACTAAATCTATTCATAAATGTTTTTACGGGGCCGTACAATGACTGAATTGATGATGGAGGCGCATAGGCAGCTACAGAGGATACAATCATTATATTTCCGTGACCGTTTTTCATCATTTTAGGTAAAAATATCTTTGTTAAAGCTATAACAGATGTTGAAAGCACCCTCAGAAACTTCTCTTCATCTTCCATTGGGGAAATATGAAATAAATCTGGTAATGCATAGCCTGCATTGTTAATGAGGATATTTATTTGATAATCATTTGATTCACAAAAATCATAAAGAATTTTGGGTGCATCCTTTTCACTTAAATCACATTTAATATAATCTGATTTGACGCCATAGTTTTGAGATATTTCAGATGAAAATTGAATTAGTTTTTTTTCACTTCTTGCTGTCAGAATTACATTATATTTTTTTTCAGCAAGACACTTTGCAATTTCCAATCCAATTCCAGAACTGGCTCCAGTTATGAGTGCGTAATTATTTGACATTTTAAAGTGATTCTACTTTCTTTCTATTATCATCCGAATTCGTGTCGATCAGTTTATTGTAAGGATCAATGCCAACTTCCGCAGGCTTTTCGTCCAATATGATTGACAGCTTGTTATTTATGGATGTAATTTTATGTTTCTTTAAATAAAGTTCATTATCATCATCATCTCCAAAGACACCCACATCAATATAGTCTTCTAAGAATACTGAATACTCTGGTTTTCTCATATCATCAGACTTATAGAAAATAGAGTCTCTTTCTTCATCTCCATAAAACATTTTTCCTTTTTCATCGTTTCTATACTTACTGACCCTGAACTCCAAATCGACTTGATATTTTCCGCTTTCTAGTTCTTTAGATTCTGCTTTTAAGATTCTGTTTTCATATAAAGTGATTGTTTCAAACATATCTTTGATTACATAATTGAGAGAGTCAGGAATCACTTCTCTCAGATCATCAACCAATTCAATTGATGTCGTGTAGGGCGGTGATTGGAATGCAACTTTGTCTACATATTTTGAAAGCGTTTCATTTAAAACTTTTTCTCCAATATAATCACTGAGTGCATAAAAGATAAGTGAACCTTTTTGATAGTGAATATAGCCTTGTCCATCATTATACATTAAAGCATTTTCTCTTTTAGTTTCAAAAGTTCTTTGTGTCAAATACGTATCTAGGGATCTTTTTAAAAACTTCCTCATCTTATTTTTTCCATTTACTTGTTCTATGACTTTTAGAGCAACATATTCCGAAAGGCTTTCAGAAAGCATAGTAGCGCCAAGAACGTCAGCTCCTATAACTTGATGGGCCCACCATTGGTGTGCTATCTCGTGTGCTGTAACAACAAATGCAAAGTCATTTCCGCCTTCGTCAGAATCATCTACATCAGCAATGAAACCAAGTGTTTCAGAGAAAGGAATCGTATTTGGGAAAGACTGAGCAAATGTTCCGGATGTTCTTGGAAATTCAATAATTCTGGCTTGTTTGTGTTGATAAGGGCTAAAATTTTCTGAACAATACTCTAAGGCGGCTTTCATACCTTTCATCATTCTATCTAAATTGTACTCATGTCCTTTATGATAATAGATTTCTAAATTTACATCATTCCATTTGTCTCTGGCGACTTGATAATCAGCAGAATTGAATGCATAAAAATTTAAGATTTTACTATCCATTTTGTAGTGGAAATACCTCCTGTCATCCTCAATCCACTCTTTTTGTAAATAGCCTGGAGCAATCGCAATTTGATCTTTTGATGTACTTACAACTGCTTCAAAATCGATCCAGTCAGAATCGTTTGAAATATATGTATTTCCNANTGCNGTAGAATCAGANGGATGNGGTTTTAATTTATTTGGAGGAAGACCATACTTTTCCCTTGTTTTATCGTCTCTTAATTCTCCCCCACTATAACCAAGCGAAGGGAAAAGTGTGAAATTATTAACAAACGTTCCATTGTATATGACTGGTGAATTATTTCTTAAAAATGTATTTGGCTGGTTTTTAACCGTAAAGTTTAAGTTTAATGAATCTCCAGGTATTAATGGTTCTTTTAACTTGTATATATCAAAATGATAAATTGTATCCTCAAGAACAAGAGTGTTTTCTTTGCTAAACTCAAAAGTGCTAATACCACGATTATGATTTAANAATATNCTNTCAATTACATCCTTTGTTTTATTAACCATAACNTATTGNCCNGATGCACTTACATTTCTAGANTTTGGAAAAAGATCNACATTNACGTTNACNGAAACNATTCTTGGTTGACTGTAACTCTCAAATTTTTTATATTTTTTTTCCCACTCTACTGTTTCAATTTCTCTCTCTTTAGCTGATTTTCTGACATTTAAAATGTTATTTACATAATAAATGTATCCCCCAATTGAAATAAATAACAATGTAAAAAGTGATAAGAAAAACGGATTTTTGCCATTAAATCTTGATCTAGCAATTTTAAATTTTTCTTTTAAACCATTAGATATTCCACGATTGTAAAATAAAATGGTAAGTATGTAAAATACTATTCCAAGACATAACCAATAAATTTTATAGATAAAATAGTTTTCCAGACCTGAACCATAACCATTCATGTCTGAATATGAAAAACCTGGACCTTGATTGTATTTAAATATTGATTGTTCAATACCTGCTATGCTTGTAAGCGGAATACCAATCAATAAAACAATCATTACAAAAAGCCCTAAGTAAGGGTTAGGTATTAAAGTCTGTACAAAAAAGGACAACAGCGCCCAAATGATATAATATATAAGGTTTAGCACAATTAACTCATATACGTACAATCCAATCTGAAAGTCGTAGTATCCTTTATAAATCTGAAAAATCACACCAGTAATCATGATAAGAGACAATAACACAATCTGCATTTTAACTATGGCCAAAAACTTCGAGCTCAGTAAAATCCAATTTGGAGTTGGTGTGGTATCAATTAATTGGTTAACATTAGATATCCTGGAGCGATGAATTAATAAACCAGCATATAAAAAAGTACAAATGTTGATCGCTAATGTAAATGGTGCTCCTGCCTCTAACATTCTCCACGTCCTTGGCAATGTTGCGGTACCAAAAATATTTCCCAATTCAAATAGGCCAACTAAGTTTAAAAGCAAGCCAACAATTACTATTGAAATAAAAGGCCAACTCTTTATAATGTATAAAAAGTCAATGTTTGAAAGACGCCATAATAAATTGAACTTTGTTTTACCAGAAAAACTTAAATTAATTTTTGGAAGATCAATTTTGGTAATTCCTCCAAAATTTGATTTTGTAAACCNGACTGAATCTTTNTTTCTNAATGAAAATGTGAATGCGTTTTGGCTAAAAGCAAANAGTTTGTATATGGAAATAAAAACAGCAAGTCCAATTGTTAGCCATATAAGTCTATTNTAAATAAATACTCCCTTTATGGGGATGTANAATTCATTTTGTTCTGCAACTGTCCAATATCTTGTATAGTAATCTAGGGCCATGTCGCCGAATGGATCTAGAAGAGCAGCAACTAACCTATTTTCTTGCTCTTGACCAAAGCTTACAAGAAATCCCTGTAAGATTAAAATGACAATGACAAATATGAAACCAGCTGAAATATTACGAGTGAATGTAACTATGCCAAAAACAATCGCTCCTGTAAATANCATGTTGGGCAANACATATATGATATATGCATCAAAATATGGTTTGATATCAAAGTCTGTCAAAAGATCTGGATTTGTGCCAGGCAAATTAAATCCAAGAGCAATCCCTATTCCAATTAAGAATACGATAATGTGAACAATAAATATTCCACTGAAAAATTTTGCAAGTAAATACTCGAGTTTTGTAAAAGGATAGGAATATAAAATTGTATGCATTTCGCTTTTAAAATCTCTGTAGACAGATACTCCTATTATTGAGGGATATAAAAAGATTACCAAACTACTTAAGCCAGCAAAGAGTCCAGAAAGTGCGAATGGAGAGTTTACAATTCTTGATGAACCCACAGTGACTGTAACCGAATCAAATAAACCAGCTGCAGAGCCTGAAGTCATTACAGCAATGAACAAAAATATCAATGAATAAACATAGAAAGCAGGTCTGTCTAACCAATAACTAATTTCGTTTTTGAAAATATTAAAGAACATATAATTATTTTTTTTGATCTTCTTTTAAGGCTATAAAGTAAACATCATCAAGTTGTGGTTCTGTTTTTTTAAATCCAACACCGGGTTTTTTTTCAGAATATACTCTAATATTGATTGTATTGTCTACATTATAATTTGACGACAATACATTGTGTTTTTGTTCAGCTTTTTCAAGATCATCTCTCTTGACAGATTTTGTCCAAATCTTGCCTAAAATTTCTTTTGTTGCTTTCGCGGGTTTTATATGTTTTAATATTTTACCCCCGTTCATTATCGCCATATCATTACACAACTCCTTGACATCTTCAACGATGTGAGTAGAAAATATGACTGCACAATTTGTTCCTACTTCTCTAATTACATTTAGAAATCTTTGTCTTTCAGCAGGGTCTAATCCAGCAGTTGGCTCATCAACTATAATCAGCTTAGGGTCATTAAGTAATAATTGAGCAATACCAAATCTTTGCTTCATTCCACCTGAATATCCATCAACATTTTTTTTCTTAACATCTTGTAAATTGGTAATTTCTAAAAGCTCATTAACCAACTCTTTACGCTCTTTTTTATCACTAACTCCTTTAAGAACGGCAAAGTAATTTAAGAGTTGTTCAGCAGACATTTTTGGATAAACGCCAAATGATTGTGGTAAGTAACCTAAAATTTTTCTTAGGGATAATTGATCATCTAGTNCATTAATATCATTGAAGTGAATTTCACCTGAGTCNGGTGATTGNATTGTGGCAATCGTTCTCATCAATGTGGACTTGCCTGCACCATTTGGGCCTAACAACCCAAACATCCCAACACCAATTTTTAAACTGACATTGTCAAGAGCCTTTACTTTATTGCTGTAAGTTTTTGTTAAATTTTTTATTAGTAATTCCATATATNATTTTTTTAATACAAGTCCGTCTATANAANAGACAATTAAAAATCAAAAGAGTTTAATACCTNAACAAAAATCTGCTTCCACACTTTGGNCATTTNGCNAAAAACGAAATAAATTCCGTCCATTTTGATCTCTGCCATGTGTNTTTACATTTCAANCATTTCATTATTATGANTCAGATTTTCTATAAATAAATTTTTGTGAAAACCTCTTTTCATCGTTTTCGATAATTATTGAATAAACTCCATTTTGTAAATCATTATCTAGTTTGATTTTTGGGTTTGAACTATTGACTGTTCCACTTTTCTTTTCTTTTCCAGTAATATCAATTAACCTAAACTTATAGTCATTGTCTACATTTTTTAGTTCGATTTCTTGATTGTTAAACAAGTCTTTAATTAAAGGGTTTTCTAAATTATATAAACTTGTTATTTCTCCATTTTTCGCATTGTTTGCTCCAATATTTGGCGTTGAGTTCACAGTCAATGACCTGCCAAAAAAACCAACTGAGGGTATTGCCTCAACCTCAGAAAAAATATCAGAATCCCCCACTGGAATGGGAGGGTGAGCATATTTTCCAGAATAAGGAATTCCTGCATTAATTGCCGGACTGCCTGCAAGCAACTGATAACCTTTTGCGCCATCTAAGCTTTCGTCATAAAAGTTCGGATTTTGAAAAACTGCTTGTTCGTCGTAGTCTTTAAATCTTGTATCAACTTGCCCAAAAAATAAATTATTGGTCATTGATAAGTTATTGTCGGTTACATTGACTTGTTTATTGCCCATTTTGGATCCATTAATTGAATAAAAAATATTATTAAAAATTCTCGTATTGTTTGCCTGAATATCAATAGCTGTTCGATATGGATCTGAAGACCTGTTTATTACAACTGTATTATTGTATATATAACTATTTTCAGATTTGTATCCATCCTGCCCTCCAATATTGTCACTCAGCCATATTGTATGATTACTGTTTACCCAATTTGGGTTGCTTCTCCAGCCGTCATTAACACTTATATTAAATCGGTAGACTGAAGTTTCGTTTCCTCCCAAAATTTCAACAAAACCTCCTTCACAATCTTCCATATAATTGTATTGAACAAATGTGTCAACGTTTCTATGGTCTATGTGAATTCCATGTGAGTCTAGAATACCTCTAATTTTTAGCGCCTGATTGTTTTGAATTATAGTATTGATACCATACCAATTCCATACGGCACTCCCTCTACCAATCATTCTTGAATTGGTTTTCGCTCCAGGTTCATCAAATATGTTGTTCTCTATCAAACAGTTTCTAACTCGAGATGGAAGTATACATGTACCTCCAATCTGTTTAAATTCGTTTCCTCGGAAAACAAAATTTGTATGTCTATTATCATTTGAATTATTTCCTATGGAGTGCTTAGCATGAACTCCAAATCTTTGCAAATCTGTGAAATAACTGTCTTCAACCAAAACATTGTTGATGGGGGCTTTGTTCCAATCTGTAAAAATCCTAATTCCAGCAACCTCAAACTGATTGAATGCCTGTTGATCAGATGGATCAACCTGGGCAATAGCATAAACATTTTTAAATGTCATGTTCTTGAAAATAAAATTATTTAAAGTCTCTTCACTAGTGTTGTGTATGTGAATACCAAAGCTGTCAGAGTTATCTATATTGGTTCTAGGCGCTTGGCGATTATTTTGAACTTCTAGATTTTCAAAAACCATATTGTCGTTATTCAATACATAAATAGCCTGTTGATAATCACCACCACCACTTGCGCCTACTTTTCCACTAATAATTGGTTTTTCTCCTGAGCCATAAGACGTAAACACTATAGGCTCTGACGCAGTGCCTGAGCCATTCACGACCAATTCACCAAAAAAAGAATCTCCTCTGTTAAAGAAAATTGAATCGCCAGGGTTAAGTTCACTATTACTTAATTTTGATAACGACTTCCAAGGATTTTTTTGAGAACCAGAATTGGAATCGTTTCCTGAATCACTGAAATAATAATTTGTTTCATCTTTGGTGTCATCATTGCCCCCAGTATTTCCTCCATTATTATTTCCACCGCTATTATTTCCATTATCTCCACTTGTGTCCGATGGATCGTTAGAGCTGCCACAGGCCAGAAAAATCAGAAGGGTAAAAAATAAAAAAAATCTCTTTGCATTCATGTTAGTTAGTTTGTGCAAAAATAAGAATTTTATGACTGAAGCTCTTTATAAAAAATTGCAAATGATACATAAGCTTGAGGGATCAACCATAGCCACCAAATTCCAAGCGTAAAAACTCCCAAAATAAAAAGACCAACATATCTCATTCCCAAACCAAAAAGTTGAAGCTTTTTATTTTTCATTAAACTTGCACTTTTTTTGAAGGCATCTATAACACCAGTGCTAGGATCCTCAGCCATTATATAGAAAATTTGAGAAAACATCAGGGCTATAATTATCCCAGGAATTATTAAAAATATAAATCCAATAAGAAATGAGATACTGTAAAGAGTAGGAATAAAAACAATGCTTTGAAAAAATATTTAAAACCTGTAAAAATTTGATTATAGCTGTAATCTTTTTGATTTGCAATTGCAAGTGAATAAGTTGCCAAACCAATACTTATTGGGCCTTGAATAAATAGGGCTAATGATCCAATAGTAAAGACATAGCTTAAGCCGTAAGCTTCATAAGCAGAGCTATAAAATTCTTGCGACTGAGTTAGACTCAATAATAAGGTTGCCAATAAAAAAGGCAACATAACATTTTTATATTTTCCTTTTAATACTTCTTTTGTAACATTTCTGATTTCTGAGTTATTCATAATTAATATATTTTATAAAAATCTGGGTGAATAAACACCCAGATTATTAAATTAAACTAGAGCTTGGTAGAAAGATCTGGACGATACATCATTTTGACAACACTAGAACCCCACATTTCAATGGCATCATTGTAAGCAGGCCAATCCTCTTCCCAAGCAGTTTCTCCAAATTTTTCATCATAGACATCACGCCAATTTTTATCATCTGAAAGATTATTGGTAAATACTGTTTCATGTGAGTCAAAACCACTGATAACCATAAAAGTTTGGTTGTTACCACCGCTTATAAGTCTAAAGACGCCTCTGTTTCCAGTAAACTCAGTTTCTGAGTTAATTTGTTTTAGTCTTCTGTGAAACTTTAAAAAATCGTTATTTTTTCCTCTTTTGACTACAACAGTATTTTGAACATAATATTTAACTGGGNTTCTTGGTTCATCCCATCCATGGCTTGCATTTCTAATATGTTGCCAAATTTTTTGACCACTTTTATCTGCTATATATGGATCAACATTTTCATTCCAATATTTCAATTCTTCAGCGTTGTCCTGATCAAAAAAAGCTCGATCTTTTCTTACAACCCATCTTTGATATGCACCTTGGCCACCACCTGTCATTATCTGAAATGCAAAAATAGCATCTTCTTCCGTAGCGTTGTACTTTGCAGTTTTATCAGCAACTGCTTTTTCAAATTCTTCAACCATCCCCTTTTTTGGCAGATATGTGAAGCTTACCCAATATTCAGCATTTGCATTTCTTTGAGAATTTAAAGACAAACAAAAAAGGATACTGAGTGTTAATAAAATAGATTTTTTCATAAAATTTAAATTTTGATTACCAATTTAATTTATTTATTCTACTTTGAATACAAGAAAAAACAATATTAAATTTTTGAAAATTTGTAATCTTTTAAAATTGGATGAACTTTAATAATAAATCATTAAAAATAGAGTTGTTTTTTTNACAATTNTAAATGATTAAAGTTGAAAGTTTATTAATAAAATAATAATGATTTTTTCACACTAAAACCATTGTGAAATATTTACGAATTATATAATATTGCAGAAAATTTTATAAATGAATTTAAAAAATCAAAGAAACGGTAATGATCAGTTAAATTCAATTAGAAATGAGTTTAATGATCGGGTTAAAAAAAAGTTTTTTTTAGGGAATGCTACCAGAATATTTTGGTCTAATTCAAGAAGGTTTAGGGCAATCTAAAATAATCTAGACTCATGAATATTAAAATTAGAAGCATAGAAATAGATAAAGCTATTACCACATTTGTTGCAATCAATCTTGATGATGGCTCGATAGTGGGTAAATGCTCTTTAAAAATACGTGGAAATAAAACCCTTAGGTACCAAGATGCGGAAGTCATTCGTAGATATCGTGGAAATGGTATATACAAAAAACTATTTTTGGCTCGTGAAAGATTCATCAAAAGGAATAAACTTGATAATTATAGAATAGAATCATATTGTAAAAAAAGTACACTTAATTTATTTTTAAAACACGGCTTTACAATAAAGGAAGAATTATTTCTTGTAAAGAAATCAACATCCAAAAAGGAAATTTTAAAAGTAGTTTAATTATTTGTTTGGGGGACAGCAGTTCTCATCCTCACACTGGCAATATTTTAAATTGTAAATGTGGAGCGAGGCGAGCGATATTCCAGCAAAATATGTCAAAAGCTCTGGCATGTGCATAATCTCAAATTCCTCATTTAGAATCAAAGCAGAAAGAAAAACCCATGATACCCACAAAAGAGATTTAACAAGTTGATTTGATGAATTTTTTACAGTCCTACTGACAGCAAAAAATGATATAACAATAAAAACGTAGTTAAGAAATTGCCACCATAACGGAACTGTGGAGAATTCAACCAAACTAGTTTGAGCTTGGCCTAAGAATAAAAATGGTGTAGCAAAGCAATGAGCAACGCATAATGAACTGTTTATGGCTCCAATTGTATCAGCGTGTTTTAAAGTATATTTCATAATTGTGATAGCAAACTTAAATAATTTTCTTAATTATAAAAGGATTATTTTTTATTCTTGACATATTTATCAAGCCATTGGTCTTGCTCCCATAAGACATGATAAATGCTTTCTCTTGATCTGTATCCGTGACTTTCCTTTGGCAGCATCACTAATCTTACAGTAGCGCCCAAGCCCTTTAAGGCATTAAAGTATCTTTCACTTTGCATTGGATAAGTCCCCGAGTTGTTATCATCTTCCCCATGAATTAACAGCAATGGGGTTTTCATTTTATCAGCATGCATAAATGGTGACATTGTATAGTAAACATCTGGAGCTTCCCAGTAACTTCTCTCTTCACTTTGAAATCCAAAAGGAGTGAGAGTCCTATTATAGGCACCACTTCTAGCTATTCCTGCGGCAAAAAGATTACTGTGTGATAATAAATTTGCAACCATAAATGCACCGTAGCTATGACCTCCAACAGCCACTCTATTTCTATCAATGTAGCCCATTTTATCGACAGCATCAATCGCAGCTTCTGCATTTGCTACCAATTGATTTCTAAAATTATCATTTGGTTCATTTTCATCCTCACCTATAATTGGGAAGGATGCATCATCCAAAACTACATAACCCTTAGTTACCCAATAAACCATTGAACCATAATAAGGGTATGTAAATTCGTTTGAATTTTTAGTATTCTGTGATGCGCTTTGCCTGTCTTTAAATTCTCTTGGGTAAGCCCAAAGAATCATAGGCATTTTTTCTTTCTTTTCTTTATCATAATTAAGAGGTAGNTATAATATTCCAGAAAGCTCAACTCCATCGTTTCTCAGATATGTTATTTTCTCTTTTTTAACGTTTTGTAATTCTAAAAAAGGGTTTTTTAGATTGGTTAATTTTTCAAGTTTTCCTGACTTTACTTTTTTTGTATAATAGTTGGGGTACTCACTTGGTGATTCAATACTTACGGTAAGCTGATTTTTTTTTGGATCATAGTCAATAATACTTTCAATTTTATCAGTGTAGCTAGATTGATAAACCCTAGTTTTTTCAAATGTCTTGGTATTAACCTTATCTATAAAAGGAAATTGACCANTTGGTGAAAAACCTTGTCCTCTAAGAAAAATATTTCCATAATGCATTTTTAGCACCGACCTGTTAAACTCGTTTCTAGATCTAAGAAAACTTCCTGGATCGCTGTATGTATCCTGATAGTTTCTATCAGAGATTATTTTCGGTTTAATATTTGGGTTTGATGGGTTAAAAACATAAGATTTTCTATTTCTTGTATTCCACCAAGTATCATAAGCGATTGCCATATCTTTGGTTCCCCAATCAATGCCAGAAAAACGATTTATTGTTTTGAGTATAAATTTACCTTTGCCCGAGAAAGGATAATTTAATTCATAAACCTCATCCCTAAAATCAACTTTTTTTGAGGGATCTCCGGAATCCAATGCTGTAACATAAGTAAGAGATGCTCCTTTATCGGGTCTCCAGCTAAAACTTCTTTTNCCTGTCCTAACCGACATAAAGCCTTTTGGCAGTTCTTCAATCAATGGAACTTTTTGAAGGTTTGAAACAAAATCTCCGTCTTTGTTGTAAATATTTGTTTCTGTTGGAAATCTGCTATATGTAACTAAATAGGAAAATGGTTTATTGATTTGAGAAATCATGACATATTCACCATTTGGTGAAAAAGATATTGTTCTATACATTCCATCATCCATCCATTTTTTAACGGATCCGTCAATAGAAACTTTATATATCGTTGATGTCGAGAGTTGTTCAAAATTGTGCTCATCAAACTTATTTTTTAGCAGATCTTGGTAAGTTCTATTTTGCGCTTTTTCACCAAAATTTGTAGATATTGTTGGTCCATCAGGGACAATTTTATTTGTGTCGATTAATGGTCTTCTGTTATTTGATATCATTTTAACTAGCATGTTTTCACTGTCAGAAAACCAATTAATTACACTCCCAATATTTGAATTTAAATTTGACTCCGTAAGTTTCTTGACCGACCCATTTTCCAGTTCTAGAACCCAAAGTTCAACACCAGTTTCAGTTGTATTTGTTAGAGCAATTCTTTTTTGATCGGGTGACCAAGATATATTACTCAATTTGGGGTTTTTAGGCAAGCCTTTTACTTGAGTTATCTCAGATTTTTTATTTTTAAGATTTCGAATTTTGACATTATTATAGTAAGTAACCCTACTTCCAATATTNGTTTTTGGATCAATTCTTAACCCCCCCAGTCTTAATTCCTTTGCTGAAAGTTCAGCAATTGATTTATAATTATCTCTAAATAGAAAAAGCATAAAATTCTTGTTTTCATCATATAATATTGATGGGGGTCTTTCAAATTCAACAAGATCTAATATCTCTTTGGATGGTTTTTGATACTTAATATTCTCTTGTGAACTAATTGATATGAAGAATAAGAGAAAAGAAAAGAATTGATAGCTTTTTCATATTTTATTTTGATTAAATTTTAACACATAAATCTAATCAATCTTTATTAAATTTATCTTAAATAAAGCCCTAAAATCAAACAACAAAATAAAATGAAAGAAGAGATTGAAAAATATTTAGCCTTTCATAAAAATAAGGGCGGATCAGGAAAAATTTTCAACTTTAAATTTGTAGAATATCGTAAAGGGTTTTTAAAATTAAAGGGTTCTTTCCCATCCAATACTTTAAATCCTGCTGGAACTGTTCAAGGTGGACAAATGAATTCCATGTTGGATGATGTTACAAGCCTTCTTTTAATTTATGAAGCTGACGGCACCATATATCCCAACTCAACGAATTTACACAGTATTCATCACAGACCTCTTTTCGAAGGTGATGCAATAGCAACCGCTGAGATAATTAAAAAAGGTAAAAACATTGTAACTATGAAGGGTGAACTTTACAACCTAGATGGAAAATTAGTTGCAACCTTGATTCATACAGCTTTGATAATGGAATTCAAAAAAAACTAATCTATAGTTTCTATTTTTCCAGTTAGTAAAAAGTATGCAGGGAAAATTGGAAGTAATCCCAAAATTATGTGCCCATAAACTGCGGCAGATGGAATGTAATCTACTTGCGATGCATAAAAAGCTCCAAAAAAATTAATTATTGAAAGGCTAATCATTATTTTAGGAACAGCTGATTTTGCAACTACGCTTCCATCTTTAGTTAACGGGGGCAATCTGTTTGGAATAACTAAAATTACTTGTATCAGCCATAGACACACTAGTGCTAAATTTAAAGGATCTAAATTTTCAATGTAAATACTTATCTGATCAAAAATTATTAATAGTCCAATTATTAAATACCCGTAATTGAAATAAATACGATTTTTTTTAATTATTGAATAGAATACTAGTAGAATACAAAGTGAGAAGATTATAATTTTTATTGTTTCCATTATTAAATATTTTTAAAGTTAGCTTTTTATATTAGCAAAAAATGGTTGTATATTATTGAAGGTAATTTGTTAATATAATGTAAAATTTGAATATTAAAAAATGAATAAACTAGCCGCATATATCATTCTGTTATTTATTGCATTTGGATGTAAAAATGACAATCTTAAATTTGATCTTGAGAATTTTAAAGACAACGTTGAAATTTCTGAAATTTCATTTGAAAGTAAAGATTATACAGAGGCATTCGAGCTAATTAATTATTGGCTAGAAGCACAAAAAGATTACGAACAAATTACTGGCCTTACTGCAATTATAACAGACGAAAATGAAACAAAATGGATTGGTTCTTTTGGTAAATCAGATGATGTAAATCAAATGAAAAATGACAACAAGTTTAGCATTTGCTCAATTTCTAAATTATTCACATCTGTAGCAATCATGCAGCTTGTGGATGATGGTAAAATCAAACTTGATGATCCTATCAAAAAACATCTCCCATGGTTTAATATTTCAAACAATTTTAATAATTCAAATTCCATTACTATAAAATCGATACTTACCCACTCGTCAGGATTGCCAAGAGAGTCGAATCATCCTTATTGGTCAGGACCGGAATTTCCATTTCCCACAAAACAAGATGTTATCAATGAGTTAGGAAACCAGAAAATGCTTTATTCACCTTCAAAATATTATCAATATAGTAATCTCGGACTTAGTCTTCTAGGATATGTGGTTGAGGAAGTTTCTGGTGTTTCGTATAGTGAATACATCAATAATGAGATTTTAATTCCTCTGTCAATGATTGATACAAAAACATTCATGTCAAAAGATGATTACGGAGGTTCATTAAGTATTGGATATTCGTCATTAAAAAGAAATGGAAAAAGAGATAAGGTTAATTTTTTTAATGCGAATGGGATTGAAGCTGCAGCAGGATTTACTTCGACTGTAAGTGATATTGCAAAGTTTGCTAGGTGGCAGATGAAATTATATGATGGTTCAGAAGAAAACATACTAACGCCTGAAACTATCAAAGAAATGCATAAAATTCATTGGCATGATAAACTGACATCAGTTAAATATGGGTTAGGTTTTGGAATTTTTAATTTTGATAATGAAAACTGGGTTGGTCATGGGGGATCGTGCCCAGGTTACAGATCTCAGCTTCATATAAATCCAGATAAAAAAATTGCCTACTCAGTTATGATTAATTCTGGTGGAACAAATCCAACGAAATATATTAAAGGAATTCACAAAATTTTATCAAAAGTTACAGTATTAAAAGGAGAGGAAACAAATAGGTTCAGTGAACTTACGGGCTCTTACAATACTCAACCATGGGTTGGGGAGACTTATATCCAAACTTGGGGGGACCAGATTGCATTAATTTCTTTACCGTCTGACGAGCCTTATTTGAGATTATATAGAAATGTTGATAACGACCTATTTAAAAGAGTTCTAATGAATAATGAACTGGGTGAGGAACTTGAGATTTTGAGAGCTAGTGACAACACTATCATTGGATACAAAACCCACCAAAACATATACAAAAGATCCAGATAATTGTTAGCCCCTACCTTCTAACGTAACCCCCAATTGATTCTCTATACTCAATTTCAAAACCATTTTCTGATGTCCATGATTTAAATTCATCCGTAACATTTCCTAGTGTTATAAATGACTCAATCTCGAATATTTGAAAGAATTTTTCAAAATTAGGGCCATTTATAAAATCTATTCCATGCTGAATACCATCTTGGCTATTATTGTAACGTTCAATAAGTGTTACTTTTTTACCATCTTCCGAAATATAATATCCATAAACAGTGGAAGGCTCTCTCTCAACAATAAAATCAGAAAGGTATTGGGTAAAACTCTCGACATCTTCTAGCGAATTTTCTTTTGTATTAAGTTCAAGAATAAATGTTATTTCTTCAGAATCTTTATTGTCCAAAACAACCAATTCTTTTTCTGTACTATTTGTATGGCACGCCAATACAAGCGCTAGAAACAATAAATAAATTCTATTCATTAATGACAGACTGGTTAAACTGATTGACCCAAACTATTTTTCCGTCAACGACATAAAACTTTAATATAGAATTGAAGCTAGTTTTATTTTCACCATCATCGTAAGTAACTACATAATCAGCATTTACGTGTTCTCCACCACGTGTTGGATCAATATCTACAGAAAATGCATTAACTAAATTCCATTTGTAATCAGCGTTATTTGCCTCATAAAGTGAATCTCTACTTTCAGTCATGGTGAGCATTTCAAGAGGCGTAACTTTTTTGCCACTGTAATATGTTATGCTGGCAGTATCATTAAAAATTTCAAGTGCTTCATCATACATCTTATTGTTTATCAATTCGTCATACTTTAACACAACATCCACGGCCTCTTGTGTACCGAGAAAGAATTTATATTCTTTTCCATCGTCAGACCANGTTGTCATACCAATTGATTTTTGTTCAGTTGCACANGAATAAAAAAGCGCTGCAANTATAATGGTTAGGNAATATTTTTTCATAAANTTTTTTTTATTAAGTTAGCAATTCTGTATGATAAAAAAGTTAAAATTAATTGTTTTTTGTTTGCTTATTTTTTCATGCTCTGATAGTGGAGATTCAGGATCAAATATTGATGATAATTCGGGAAATAATACCAACAGTCCGGACTCGCCTCATGTTCCATCGGGTTTTGATTTAGTGGTCATTGATGATTTTAATTCATTTGATAAAACAAAATGGTCGAAAGGTTTGACACACGATACCAATCCAAATATTAGAATGATTTGGAATAAACAAACTGGGGGACAGAACCTTTTAAACGATAAATATGCCGGATATATATTGGACGCCAATACTTATACAAGTAACGGTCAACTATATTTAGCCAATAAAAAAGAATCAATTACTGGAACTGATCCGGCACGTGAATTTGATTATTCAACTGGTTGGATTAATTCACTCCAGAAAATAAATTTCAATGGTACAAGTAAGGATGTTTATATAGAAGTTCGAGCTAAATTTCCAAAGGGGGATAAAGTCTGGCCAGGAATCTGGATCATTGACGATTCAGAAAACAGACGTTGGCCACCTGAAATTGATATTTGGGAATATTTTGGTAAATTTTTTAATACCAACCGTTATGATGAAATGTATTTTAGGTATATNTATGGTGTTTGGAATGATAATCATAACGATAGTTATGTNTTNCCCAACTTCCANGCTACATATAACGCATCTGCACAACATCGCATCTATGGTTTCAAATGGACAAAAGATGATATGAAATGGTATATCGATGGTGAACTTGTACATACAAAAACTAAGGGAGTTGAAGTTCCTGAAGCAGACTGGCCTGATCAACCTATGTGTATGGTGATTAACAATGGATTATTGAGTGTTGTAGATGAGGGAAATACGGCCTTTCCTAACCACCTAATTCTTGACTATTTCAAGGTTTACGAAAAAAATTAAGAATAAATTTCTTGTTTATTTAGTGGGTTAATTGATGTCATAAGCATCGTAAATGCAAATAGACATTCCCATATTTCAGAAATGCGATCATGGTCAAAAAGATATATAATTATTGTAGAACAAATAAAAATTATAGACTGACTATATTTTGGGATAACAATGGAAAATTTATTTATTATGGATTTTATATTATTTCTTTTAGTATATAGATAAGGTATTGCCAAAAAATAAAATGAAAAAATAAAAAACAAACCATTAGTGAAAATTAGTTTATTCAATTTAACGCCACCAATCATTAAGTTGTGAATATTGGTCTCCGATTGCAGGTTGTTTTCAATAAAGAAATCTGGCGTTTCAATATTGAAAATTCTTTGTCCCCACGAAATTTCCTCCCCAAATCCAAAAAAGAATATTATTGAAAAAAGTATAATTCCAATATTTTTCGATGAGATGACTTTCACAGTTTTCAAAAGTTTATTTATTAAGTATATTGAAACGGATAACAAGAAAATAGCAGTTGAATACTCAATAATTCCATCCTCCTCTACAAACAAATTATAAACGGTACTGGAATAGTAAAACAAAAAAACAGTTGATGCTATAATGGAGGAAAAAATAGAGTGCAAGAAATTTATTTTTTTGCAAAACACCAAGCAAATATACTCAATGTTAAGTTAATGTTAAGAGATTTATTGGTTTAAGATATATTAATAATTAAGCTGTTTTTACAATAACTAAAACCAAGTTAATTGAAACAATAAATTAAGAATATCAGTAGGTAGACTAATAAATATAATCTGTAGCTATTTCTAGTTTTTAAATAATTTTTATTGTCAGGATAAAGATTAAAAAAAAGACCTTTTATCTCTTTAATAAAGATTGGTTTAATATTTATCTTCCAATCATCTGTTTGATAAACAATCTTTCTAAANTTACTTCTAAAAAATGTACTTGGCAAGCCCCATAAAATTAGTAGTATGAAAAGTGCTGTTTTCAAGTTTTAAATTTACTAAATATCATTTTTAATTATATTAACTTGAATAAAATTAATTGAATGAAAGAAAAAATAATGAAATCTTTGGTTGTTGCTTTATTGTTTTTATTTACCCTTTACCTATTTCAATACTTTAATGAAAGTAGAGAAAAAACAAGTGAGAATGTTAAGGAGTTTATTGAAAAACACGAAGATTAAAATTTATAATCTAAAAGCTCTTCAAAAGTTATATATTCAAGCGTTTTTATATTGGTAGATTCTAATATTATTTTTGGTGCGTACCCAGCTTTATAAGCCTCAATCCACCTAGAAACACACAAACACCACTTATCACCATTTTTTAGTCCTTTAAAATTATACATAGGATTTTCTGTTGTAAGATCGTTACCTCTCTCTTTTGAAAATTTCAAAAATTCATCAGTGACTACCGCACAAACAGTATGAGTCCCATAATCCTTTGGTCCTGTATCACAACAACCATTTCTGTAAAAACCAGTCATTGGATTAGTGCTGCACAGTTCAAGCTTTTTACCAAAAACATTAAGACTTTCCATTTTGATTTTATTTTATTAAACTGAAAACTGTGAATTAAATTGACCCAAACCGATATGAATGTATAATACATACAGTATGTACAGAAAAATCGATATTGATATAAAAATCAATAAACTTTTTAGAACATCATTGATATCTTTTACAGTGATAATAATTATTGAATTTATATAAAGGATGACGAGTATAATATTTATATAGTTGGATATTCCAATAAAAAATAATGCAGCCAACAACACAATAGAAAAAAAAAGAAAAAAAATATTTATGGGTTTTAAAAAATTCAAGACAATATTATTCTAACACAAATTTAAATAATCTGAAGTGAATAGTTAAAGATCAATGAGCTCAACATTAGGTAAGTAATTGCTGGTAGGATTCTAGCAACATTATCATTTATCTTGACTCTCACAATTATCGCAACAAACATCATTATTGATAAACATAATGAAGATGCTATTAAAAGGATATTGATTTTTAAACCAATCAACAAACCCAATCCGCCTAAAATTTGCAATGATGATATTGTTTTTCTATAATTATGATATCCCCATCTTTTAAACTCACTAATCATTCTTCTAGAGTAGAAAGAGTTTACACCATAAATTATAAATGAAATTCCTGTGAATAGAATTATTGCTTTTTCCATTAATTACAATAAACCATAATTAAATGCAGCCACAAATAAAGACATCAAAAGAAAAACAAAAGATGGAATGAATTTGACAATCGGGTTTTTAACTTTTAAATGAGAAGCTTGTGCACACAACATGAAAAAAGCCATTGATAAAGACGCGTAAACAAGAACATCACTGAACCAAATCCCCATTAACATAATGGCAGAAATCGAAATTTTAGAAGCTCCCACAAAATTCCTTAAAAGATTTGAGTAACCATAATGTTTAAACTCAACAACAATATTGTCGTATCTAAAAACCCATATGTATAAAACAGAGGCTGCTACTATGATTTGACATGCAAAAGATAAATTTTCCATGACTTTAATTTACATAATTTATTTGTTTTATGATTTTGCCCAAAAAATACTATCTGTTTGCCACATAAATTGTAGAAGCTCCAAACAATTTTATATCCTGTGATATGTTTGTAAATTTTGAGTTTTTTAAAATATTTATAAACTCATGGCCGTGGGGAAAATTTGATGCAGATTTCTGTAAATAAGAATATGCTTCAAAGTTTTTGGACAGAATTAAGCCAATTAATTTTACATAAAATTTTGTGAAAAAATTATAAAATAATTTGATGATTTTGTTTTTTGGCACTGACGTTTCTAAGATTATCAAGGTTCCATTTTTCTTTAGAACTCTGTAGATTTCATCCAAAGATTTTTTTAGGTTCTCGAAATTTCGCACACCATAACCTACTGTTACAACATCGAAATAATTATCATTATATTTTAAATTTTCAACATCTCCTAGCTCAAGTATAACACTTTGTTGAAGACCTAAATCCTTGATTTTTTTATCCCCGATGTCTAACATATTGGACGATAAATCCATCCCAATAATTTCACAATTTTTGATTTTAGTAAGTGCTATAGCAATATCAGCAGTGCCAGTTGCCACGTCTAATATTCTTTTTGGATTTAAAGATCTAGAAATATCTACAATTTGTTTTTTCCAATTTTTGTGAAGACCAAAAGTGATGAGGTTATTTATGAGATCATACTCTTCATAAATAGAGTTAAACATTATTCTTATTTGATTTTTCATCCTAAAAATCAGGCTTATAATGAAACCTGTTCCCCTTGACAATTTTTAAATTAACCATAATGCCATCACATGCTGAGAAAATATTATTAATTTTATCTATGAGCATTAGCATAGTGGGTTCAAGTTCACCAAATATTTGAGTGCTCAATGGATTTTCAAGGATTTGAAAATTACTTTCTCGCAAAGAAATTATAAATTTTTTAATGATTGATTTGTAATCATCATTTAGTGGCATAAGGGTTATTTCAATCGAAGTTTTCATGCGGATAAATTTATAAAGAATAAAATACAGAATATAATTCTATTGTATTTTAGTTTAAATACTGTCTATTTAATGTTAAATTGATTATTGATGAGAAACTGGCCAACTATCAATTAAATGAAGATCTTCATTTTTCCATGCAACTATCTCTTCCTCATTCAATAAACACTCATCCAGTTTTGTTGTTATAGCATTAACATCTAGTTGTTGGCCAATAAATACCAGTTCGATTTTCCTGTCTCCAAAATCCGAACACCAATCTGACTCAATCATTTGTTGGTTATTGACAAAATTTGCATAATTTATTCTTTCAGAAAATGGCATGGAGTCCCACCAAACACCAGCAGGATCTGTCTTTACTGATCCGCCTGCAGAGCTCCAGACAAGAGCTTGATCAGCCCTAGATGCAATCCAAAATAAACCTTTACTTCTAATTATATTTTTTGGGAACTGATATTTAATAAAGTTAAGAAATCTATCAGGGTGAAAGGGTTTTTTTCTTCGATAGACAAATGAACCAATCCCATATTCTTCTGTTTCAGGGATATGTTCGTTTTCTAATTCTTTAATCCAACCTGCCGATGATTCTGCTTTTTCAAAGTCGAATAATCCTGTATTAATAACGTCACTTAGATTAACCTTAGAGTGGTTTGTTGGGATAATTTTAGCATCTGGATTTAACTTGTGAATAATATCATATAAATTTCTGAGATCTGATTCTGAAACTAGGTCGGTTTTATTTAATAGAATAATGTTAGCAAACTCTACCTGATCCGTTAGTAAATTAACAATAGTCCTTTCATCTCCTTCAATATCCGTTAAGTTTCTATCTTTAAGGTATTGAGGACTTGAAAAGTCTTTAAGAAAATTAAGTGAATCCACAACTGTAACCATAGTATCCACATAACTAAATCTGCTTAAGTCAATACTTCCATCTTCGCTTTCAAAACTAAAAGTTTGGGCAACTGGAACTGGTTCAGATATGCCAGTACTTTCAATTATTAAGTAATCAAATTTTTGAGCTTTTGCCAACTTCTCGACCTCTACCATGAGATCCTCCCTTAGTGTACAACAAATACATCCGTTACTCATTTCGACCAATTTTTCTTCGGTTCTGGATAATGTATTTTCATTTTTTACAAGATCAGCATCGACGTTAACCTCGCTCATATCATTGACAATAACTGCAGCCTTTAATCCTTGCTTATTATGCAAAATGTGATTTAGGAGAGTGGTTTTACCAGCCCCTAAAAAACCGCTTAACACGGTTACAGGAAGTTTTTTCATAGCTCGGTTGCAAAATTATAAATATAATTTCAAGGGGCAAACTGAGTTTAGTTAAAAATTGTGTTATTATTTTTTTCGTTGTTTTGCGAGTACTTGTAAATCTACAACAGTATCGGTTTCATCTACGATTTCAAACCCTAAGGCAGTCTCTATAATATCCTCCAGAGTTACTATACCTTTAATTTTTTTTTGTTTATCAATGACCAAGGACAAGTGCTCCCTATCCCTTAGAAGCTTATCAAATAAAATTGGAACTTTTGAGTTGTGATTTGTCTTGATAATTTTTCGCTTTATATCATTAAGCTTGAGGTTTCCTTTTTTTTGAATCATTTTTTCTAAAATGGTGTCCTTTAAAACATAAC
>FUFK010038254.1_pt1 | contig 36205 bp, 39 predicted proteins | sample 1021851 | NCBI WGS metagenome assembly FUFK01 (sample SAMEA51879418, study PRJEB19060) | metagenome | reverse complement strand
GGATTGAGGGGTTATGGTCAAAAAGATCCATTAATCGAATATAAAAACGAGGGATATGACATGTTTCTCGAAATGATGACTAATATGAGACGTAATGTTATTTATTCTATGTTTATGTTTCAACCTAAAACTGACAAGGATGATACAAATTAAAACGAGTTCTAATCATCTCCTAGAAACTCGATAATCTCTTTGTCTTTAAGGTTTTGAGCATCTCCAAGTTTAGAAATATCAATAGATTCTGAATTAGCAAGACATTTTAAAGTTTTTTGTAATTTAAGAAGTTCGTTTTCAAGCGAGTCAATTCTATCCATTAAATTTTTTATCACATTAGCTTCTGCATCTGGTAATGCAGAGTGAGCTAAAGGATTAACTTTGACACCACTTTGATGTACTACTCTGCCAGGAACGCCAACTACAGTACTATTTCCTTCGACATTACGAACAACTACTGAACCAGCGCCAATGCGTGTGTTAGAGCCTACTATGATCGATCCAAGAACTTTTGCACCAGCTCCAACGACAACATTTTCCATTAATGTTGGATGTCTTTTCCCATGGCTTTTTCCAGTACCTCCTAATGTCACTCCCTGATAAAGTAAACAATTATTCCCTATCTCAGCTGTTTCACCTATTACAACTCCCATTCCATGATCAATGAAAACGCGTTTACCAATTTTGGCCCCAGGATGGATTTCAATTCCAGTAACTAACCTATTGAGATGACTTAACAACCGGGGAATTAAAGGAATTTTTAGTTGCCATAATTTATGAGTAAATCTATGAATAACTATCGATTGGAAGCCAGGATAGCAAAGAAAAATCTCTAATACTCCTCTAGCTGCAGGATCTCTTTCTTTGATAATATCAATATCAGATTTAAAAGTTCTCAACATCATGATTGTTAATTAATAACTCCGATTTCTTTTTTTAATTGATTTATAGTTTCAATACTCAGATAATTTTTAGCACATATTATCTGGGGTAATCTTATAAGCTGGGAACGATTTTTTAATAATGTGTTTTCTACAACTGATAAACTAGGCCAATCGCACACTATGTGGTTTGAAGTCTTTAAAAGTGNTAGTAATCTNCTNTTATTATCNGANATTGCNGTCATAANCATTAANTCANTNCCTCGCATGCTGTGTATNATAACCTCTGCTGCTCTNAANAAACCAGGACTTATGCTAACAATACCNACACAACTNCCAGCANTTAANTCNTTTAGAATTTTCAATTCTTTTTGAAAGTCGCTCAAGTCAACTGCAATAGCACGAACTCCATGCTGTTTAGCAACTTTCTCAAGAGGCTGTAAAAAATACCTGCTTGTGACAATAGTACCATTACTTGAATTACTTAAAACTTTTTCTAATTCTTCCATAGGAACTACTTCGACTGGTACATCAACTTTTGGAGAAAGATCTTCTGCTATCAGCATAGAAGCGCCTATATCTTCTCTAGGAGTGCTTACTATAATTCTTGCTCCGCATTTAATACGCCAATCAATTTCATGGGTTAAAATTTCTCTTGTTTCCTGTAAGGTGCAGCCAAGATTTATTAAGTTATCAATTGCCTTCTTTGCTTCTTGGTCCGGTGGTTTTCTTATTTTGTCTTTTGAGTAAACTGATTTTTTAAAATCTCTCTTGGTAAGGTTATCTCTTACATAAATACCTGATCCAGCCATAGCTTCAACTACTCCGTCCATTTCAAGTTGTCTGTAAACTTTACTTATAGTGTTTCGATGGAGTCCAGTCTGCATTGCAAGTTGCCTGGTACTAGGAAGTCTGTGGCCAGGAGGATAATGTCTTGCTGCTATTGCAAAGCAAATTTGGTTGTATAGTTGTGTCGATGCTGGAATATCACTTTCTTGTTGAATATGGAATCTCACTTTAGAAAAATCCTGATAAATTAATTTTTATTCATAGTGACACTTTAACATTTGTCATAGCTTTTCCATAATAATTTCTTATTCTGNGTCTTTTTTNNNAAGNGGAGTTTTNCTAGGACTTAAAAACATAATCATGTTTCTCCCTTCTCTTTTTGGTTTTTGTTGNACTTCTGATTGCTCNTCTAAATCATCAGCCATTTTTAAAAGGAGNGTTTCCGCTAAATTGGAATGTTGAATTTCTCTNCCCCTAAAAATTACNGTNCATTTTACTTTATCTCCTGCTTTTAGAAATTTAGTTGCTTGACCTATTCGTACGTCATAGTCATGCTTATCAATTTTGTACCTCATTTTTACTTCTTTAACTTCTGTTTGATGAGATTTTTTTCTTGCTTCTTTTGCCTTCTTTTCCTGTTCAAATTTATATTTTCCATAGTCCATGATTCTGCAAACCGGAGGATTTGCTTTTTCGCTTACCAAAACCAAATCAAGTTCTCTTTGAGAGGCTATTTCTAAAGCCTTCAATCTATCTAAGACACCTAATTGTTTCCCATCTGAATCAACAACTCTTAATTGAGGATATTTTATTCTTTCATTAATATTTGGGAGCTCTCTAACTGGAGCGCGGCGGTCAAAGCGTGGGCGTGGTGGCATTCAGTTTAGTTAAAAAATTGATTGGATTTTGAACAAGATCCGCAAGTTTATAAATTAGCCTAAAAAAGACTCTATTCTAATTATTGCATCTTTTAGTAGGTTTTTGTTATTAAGCCAAATAGGATTATTTTTATTACGGAACCATGTTTTTTGTCGCTTAGAAAATTGGATAGTTTTTGTAGTGGTTAACTCAATTGCCTCGTCAATAGTTAAATTATTATTTAAGACATCCTTAGCTTCACGGTAACCAATTGTTTCTAATATTGGCATGTCAGATCCATATTGAGAAATAAGATATTTCGTCTCTTCAACAATCCCAGAGAAAAACATATTTTTTGTTCTTTGTGAAATTCTTTCTTTTAAATTATCTCTATCTAATCCAAGCTCTAGTATCTTCCAGTTAGGCGGTTTTTGAACTTTTTGAGTAGACAAAGGTTTACCTGTTACGTAAAAGACTTCTAAAGCTCTAATTGTTCTGATTTGATCAGCAAAATTTATATTTTTTGTTGTTATTGGATCACAGTTTTTTAAAAGCTCCCAACATTCTCTTTGACCAAGTTTTTCTAATTGTCCCCTCAAATGTTTTTGCGGAGGTACATCTGGCACAAAAAAACCTTTTGTTATTGAGTTCATATACAAACCACTTCCTCCAACAAGAAAAGGTAAGTTATTTTGTTTAATTTCTTTTTTTATTGATTTTTGTGCTATTTCTTGAAATTGTTTTACATTAATTGGATTAATAGGCTCTGCAATATCTATTAAAAAATGCTTTATTTTTTTTTGTTGATTCTTAGATGGCTTGGCTGTTCCAATATCCATAGATTTATAGACTTGTCTGGAATCGATATTGTGTATATGAGTTTTAAAATAATCCGCAATTTCAATAGCTAATTCTGTTTTACCGCTTGCTGTGGGTCCAATTAAAACTACTAGAGGTGGCGAATTAGTAGACATATGAATTTCTGAAGAAAAATATATTACCTATATAATTAAAGAGATTAAATTTTTCATAGACTGCGAGCCTTTCTCTTATTGCGGTGTTAAATTTAATCCAAGACCTTTTAAAGGTAACAATTTAAAAGTTTAATGTTTTTTTTTTATATTAAATGAGTGAGGACAAAAGATCTAATAAAATCTCAAATGAATATGGTGCGGAACAGATTCAGGTTTTAGAAGGGTTAGAGCCAGTTCGTAAACGCCCTGGTATGTATATAGGCTCTACAGGTCCAAAAGGCTTGCACCACCTTGTATATGAGGTCGTTGATAACTCAGTTGATGAAGCTCTTGCAGGGCATTGTGATCATATTGAAATAGTTCTTAGAGCAGATGGATCAGCGTTAATCTCGGATAATGGAAGAGGTATTCCAACAGATATTCATCCAAGGACAGGTAAAAGTGCCTTGGAAACTGTATTAACTGTTCTTCACGCAGGAGGTAAATTTGGAAGTGGTGGTTATAAGGTTTCAGGCGGTTTACATGGTGTAGGTATATCAGTAGTTAATGCTTTAAGTGAATGGGTTAATGTAACTGTCTATAGGGATGGCAGTGAGTTTAATCAAAGATTTGAACAAGGGGTATCAAAGGGTACATTGCAATCTAAAAAGCAGTCTGTCAAACCTTTTAAGAAAGGAACCACCATTTGTTTTAAGCCCGATAAAACTATTTTTTCTGAAGGAATCGAATTTGAATATACACTTCTTTCATCTAGGTTAAGAGAATTAGCTTATCTTAATGGCGGCGTAAAAATTATTTTTAGAGATGAGAGAAATAAATTGTCAGATGGATCTTATAAAGAAGAAATTTACTTATATCAAGGAGGTATTAAAGAATATGTTCAATATATGAATGCAGAAAAGGAGTCTATTCATCCAGAGATAATTTATGTTGACTCACAAAAAGAAAATGTTTATGTGGAAGCAGCTTTGCAATGGTGTTCAGATGTATATTCAGATAATATTTTAGGTTTTGCAAATAATATAAGAACTATTGATGGAGGCACTCATATTGAAGGATTAAAAACAGTCTTGACTAGAACTTTCAATAACCTCGCAAAAAAGAGGGGAAAAAGAAAGGATATTGAAAAAAATTTAGCTGGTGAAAACATAAGAGAGGGTTTGACAGTGGTTTTGTCGGTTAAAGTTCCAGATCCTGAATTTGAAGGGCAAACAAAAACAAAATTAGGGAATACTGAAGTAAGAGGAATTGTTGATTCTCTTATTGGTGAGGCTCTTACAAAATATATGGAATTCAATCCTGGAATTTTGGATTTGATTCTTGAAAAAGCAATTCAATCATTTAATGCAGCAGAAGCTGCAAGAAGGGCTAGAGAGTTAGTCAGAAGAAAAAGTGTGCTTGAAAGTTCAACTTTGCCAGGTAAATTAGCTGATTGTAGTTCTAGAGATCCCTCTGAATCAGAAATTTATATCGTTGAGGGAGATTCTGCTGGAGGTTCAGCAAAACAAGGAAGAGATAGAAATTTTCAGGCTATTTTGCCTCTCAGAGGTAAGATTCTTAATATCGAAAAAACTGACGATACTAAAATATACAAAAATACAGAAATTCAGTCATTAATAACTGCTCTAGGATTAGGAATAAAAGGTGAAGAATTTGATGTAAGCTCTTTGAGATATCATAGAGTTGTGATCATGACTGATGCTGATGTTGATGGGGCTCATATTAGAACCTTATTATTGACATTTTTTTATAGATATCAGAGAGAACTTGTTGAGAAAGGTTTTATATATATAGCTTGCCCTCCTCTATATAAAGTAGAAAGAGGTAAAAATCATAAATATTGTTATAACGAGAATCAATTAAAAAATACAATTGAAGGGTTCGGTGAAAATGCTAATTACAATATCCAAAGATTCAAAGGTTTAGGCGAGATGATGCCAAAACAATTATGGGATACAACAATGAATCCCCAAACTAGGATGATGAAGAGGGTTGAAATTGAAGATGCACTTGAAGCTGACAGAATATTTAATATATTAATGGGGGATAAAGTTGCTCCAAGAAGAGAGTTTATTGAAACGCATAGTAGTAACTTAGATATGGCAACTTTAGATATATGATTAATGATCTGCTGAAGAATACTTGTCTAATTGTATTTGCATTAATTGGTCCTATTACTCTTCCAGCCGGGGGTATTCAAAAGGGTTTAAGTCAATATAAGTTTCCTAGTAATACAAAAGAAATTATATTGAGTTCGAATACTTCTCTTTATTCTTTTCCCGAAATTAATGCCACAGAATTATTAGTTCTTGATATAGGTACAAATTTATCAATTTTACGTGATTGGAAAGTTAGTGAAAGTGAAATTTGGGTTAGGGTGCAATTAGCTTCCAATAAATTTTTAGATGATCCTAATAAGATTTCAAAAGGCTGGATAAAAATGTAAATTTTGGATATAACCTCAATAATTTTTGTTTTATTTGGGAGTACTTTTGGATTGATATTTAGGATGTTTATACAAAATAATTTAAAAATAAATGTCGGGTTTAATATTCAAAATACTTCAATTGTTAACTTAATATCATCGTTTATTTTAGGAATTTTAGTATCATTAAACTTTCTTAATAACAATATATTATTGTTATTTTATATAGGTTTTTTAGGATGTTTTAGTACATTTTCTTCTTTTATATATCAGTTATTAGTTTTATTTCAAAAGAGGAAATTCATGCGTTTATTTTTTCACTATATAGAGGTTATTTTACTATCTTTCATTTCCTTTTATTTAGGTTATTTTTTATTAAAAATTTTTAAATGAAGATAAAAAATTACATCTATATTTTTTTAGCTTGTTATGCAGCTACTTTTTTAAGGATTCTTATAAATAATAATTTTATTGTTTCAATAATTGGGTCATTGTTTTTTGGCTTTGTTATCGCAAAAAAAGTAAGTTATTTGAAAGAAAAAATTATTTTAAGCGGTTTTTTTTCTTGTTTTACATCTTTTAGCGGATTTATATATTTTTTGTATAAAATTCTGAATCAAGGAGATTGGATAAAATTTATAATTTTTTTTAATTTAATCATCATTTTAAATATTTTCACTATGTATTTCGGGTTTTGGATAAGTAGAAAAATTACTTAGATTTCATATAATGGTGTTGTTACTTTGACAAGGGATTATATTTATGAATGATAATAATCTTGAAACTGTTACATCCATATCTTCAGATTTAAGTACTCGAGAAAATATCACTATTCAACTTGAAGAATTGCTGGTAGCAGGAAATTATGATGAGGCAAAATTACTTTTAGAACCTTCTCAACCTGTTGATATCGCAGATGCTATTGGCAGCCTTCCATTAATATTGCAGGCATTAGCATTTAGATTGTTAAAGAAAAATGAGGCAATTGAGGTTTATGAATATTTAGATCCAATAGTTCAGCAAACTTTATTAGACAGACTTCGTTCAGGAGAAGTTTTAGAAATTGTTGAGAAAATGTCTCCTGATGATCGCGTTCAACTCTTTGACGAATTACCAGCAAAAGTTGTACGAAAATTTTTGTCTGCTCTTAGTCCTGGAGAAAGGAAAGTAACAGCTGAATTACTTGGATATGAGCCAGAAACTGCTGGTAGATTAATGACAACTGAATTCATAGATCTTAAGGAAATGCAGACGGCTGCTGAGGCTCTTTCTTTAGTCAGAAAAAGAGCCCCATTTACAGAAACTATTTATAGCTTGTACGTTACCGATAAAGAGAGACATTTAACTGGTATCCTTTCATTGAGAGACCTTGTAACTGCAGATCCATCTAAACCAATTGGAGATGTAATGACAAAAGATGTGGTTAATATTTCCACTAACACGAATCAAGAAGAGGTCGCAAGAGCAATACAAAGATATGATTTTTTAGCGCTCCCAGTTGTTGATAAAGAAAAAAGACTTGTCGGGATAGTAACTGTTGATGATTTAATTGATGTCATAGAGCAAGAAGCAACAAGAGATATATATGCAGCAGGGGCAGTTCAGCCTGGAGATGAAGATGATTATTTTCAAAGTAGTTTGTTTACCATAGCTCGACGAAGAATTTTATGGTTGTTAATTTTGGTATTGGCAAATGGTTTGACGACTAAAGTCATAGCCATGAATGATCAAATTTTAAAAGAAATAGTNTTGTTAGCTGCTTTTATTCCGTTGCTCATAGGTACTGGGGGGAATGTTGGTGCTCAAAGTTCAACTGTTGTCATTAGGGGTTTAAGTACCCAAAAATTGAAGTCTCTTGGCGCANTTAAGGCAGTAGTTAAGGAGGCAATAACNGGAGCTCTTTTAGGTGTTTTGATGATGCTGGTAGTATTCCCCTTCGCGTGGTGGCAAGGAGAAGGTCCTTTAATAGCCTCTGCGGTAGGAATAAGTTTAATATCCATAACGACTTTAGCTGCTACAACTGGCGCTATCCTGCCTTTGTTATTTGACAAAATGAGATTGGATCCAGCTTTAATGTCCTCTCCTTTTATAACAACTGTTACTGATATTGCAGGTGTATTTATTTATTTAAATACTGCAAAATGGTTATTAAGTTCTTCATTAACATAAAATTAAATAGGTATTTATTCTCATTTTTGTAAATTTGTGGATTTTTTTGTTTAACTTTACATTTCTTAATGGTATTGTTTACAAAACAACATTAAATTTTCATGTCTTCTGAAACAATAAGTGAAAATAAATTAGCGTCTATTGCAAGTTTAAAAATTAGTAATGATGTTGATTTAGTTCGTTCATATTTGAGAGATATAGGAAGAGTACCTTTACTATCTCATGAGCAGGAAATCACTCTTGGTAGACAGGTACAAGAATATATGCAAGTTGAAAGAGCAGAATTAGAGATAATTGAATTAACTGGTGATAAACCAAATATTGAAGAGCTTTCTAAAAAGTTGGATCTTTCTGTTTCCCAGATTAAAAAAAGGTTACGAGCTGGACAGCGCGCTAAAGAGCGAATGGTTGCAGCAAATTTGAGATTGGTAGTAAGTGTTGCAAAAAAATATACTAAAAGGAATATGGAATTATTAGATTTAATTCAGGAGGGAACTATAGGACTAGTAAGAGGTGTTGAAAAATTTGACCCAGCTAGAGGCTACAAATTTTCAACATATGCATACTGGTGGATTAGACAAGGTATTACTAGAGCTATAGCCGAAAAGAGTAGGGCAATAAGATTACCTATACATATAACTGAAATGTTGAATAAGTTAAAAAAAGGACAAAGAGAATTAAGTCAAGAAATGTCTAGAACTCCAACTGTAAGTGAACTTGCGAAATATGTAGAACTTCCTGAAGAAGATGTTAAGGATTTGATGTGTAAAGCTGGACAGCCAGTCAGTCTTGAAACAAAAGTTGGTGACGGTGAAGATACTGTTTTACTGGATTTACTAGCAGGCGGTGAGGATTTGCCAGACGAACAAATCGAGATGGATTGTATGAGAGGTGATCTGCATTCTCTTCTGCATCAATTACCAGATCTGCAATGTAGAGTTTTAAGAATGCGATATGGGATGGATGGAGATGAGCCTATGTCTCTTACAGGTATAGGAAGGGTACTAGGTATAAGTAGGGATAGAGTAAGAAACCTTGAACGAGACGGTTTGAGAGGTTTGAGGAGACTAAGTGATAATGTAGAAGCTTATTTTGTTTCTTGAAGAAACTCGCAAATTAACTCATTAGTTGTTTCAGGTTCTTCATCATGCGGGCAATGTCCAGCGCCTTTAATAACATCAAGTCTTTTTATATTTTTGAATTTTTTCTTCCAGTCTTTTGCTTCACTTAAAGATTCCCAAGGATCTTTTTCTCCCCAAATCAATTGGATTGGAACACTCACCTTATCGAAAAGGTCTGTAGCAAGATAGTCATCAAATAGGTTAATAAAACCCCGAAATGCTTCTTTAGAATTTTTTCTTTTAGAGGGTTCATAAAGTATTTCAATTAACTCTTCATCAATATTTTTTCCTGAGGGATAAGCTTGTTCAAGTATTTTCTTTATAACTTTTGGATTAGCAGCCCTTGTGAAAAGTGTATTGCTTATTAATCTTTGCCTGACTAATGTTTTTAATACTGGCCTCATCAAATTCATCAATATATTACTTTTTTTCAAGCGTTTATCATCCATAGTTCTTTGAGCACAATCAATCAGGATGACTCCTTTACATTCATCCTGAAGCATTTCAGCAGCTTTCAAAGCAATAACACCACCTATGGAGTTTCCTACCAAGTAAACAGGAGATTTTATTACCTCCGAGCAAAAAGTTGATATTTGATTACTCCATAAATCAAAAGAATATTTAATAGAATTTTTTTTAATGGGTTCATAATTTAATAATGCACTAGGCTGACTACTTTCTCCGAACCCGAGTAAATCAATTGCGTAGCAATTATAAACTTTACTGAGAAAATCTTGATTATGTCTCCAATGTTTTTTTGATGCCCCAAATCCATGTACTAGTAAAATATTTATATTTTTATTGCAAGTAGATTTTTTTGATAAGGACCATGAAATCTTCCAATTTTTCCATTCCCAAATTTCAGATTTTTTAAAAGACACTATTAATAAGTTATTAATTAAACTTTAATTCAAAAAAAAAATATTCGTTTTTGATTAATTATTCTTAGGTAAGAAAAACAGCTTAATTTATGAAAAAGACTAAGGTCGTATGCATTGGAGAGGCTTTAATAGACAGGATTAGGAATAAGTCAAATCAAGGATTTACAGATTATCTGGGAGGTGCACCAGCCAATGTCGCATCTGCATTGAGAAAATTGAAAATAGATTCTATATTTATTGGGAGTTTGGGAAGAGATGACTTTGGAAAAAAAATCATTGAGCAATTTAATGAATTGGAGGTAAATTTAGACTTCTTGCAATCAAATAATGATTCATCAACTCGAGTTGTTAATGTAGACAGAGATCAATCTGGAGATCGTTTTTTTTCAGGATTTGAACCAAGCCTTCATTCATGCTTTGCTGACGAAGCTCTAAGTATGAAATTAATCGAAAAAGAACTTCTAAATTTGGAGAAATGTTTTTTAAGAACGAAATATTTAGTTACAGGAACCAATGTACTATCATCATCAATTTCTGCGGAGACTATTTTTTTTCTTTTGGAACAGGCAAAAAAATCTGAAGTTAAAGTAGTAATTGATTTGAATTGGAGGGAGGTTTTTTGGGATTATTCAAATTTCGCATCGGATACTAGTAAGAAAGGGAGGATAAACCTAATTAAAAATTTTTTAAATCACGCACATGTTATAAAGCTTGCTAAAGAAGAAGCGACTTTGTTTTTTGAGATTGAAAATCCTTCGTTAATATCTCAACAAATGTCAAAAAGACCAGATGTAATCATTACCGATGGGAAAAACCCTGTCTCATGGCATATAAATGGATTCCAGGGAAATACTAAAATCCCTAAATCACAAAAAATTGTAGATACTACTGGTGCTGGCGATGCATTTTTAGCTGGCTTAATTTCAGAATTTATTTCTTTTGGATATCCTAAAAGTGAATTAGAAATCCAGGCTTGTGTTAGGTTTGCAAGTGCTTGTGGATTGTTAACCTGTCATGGGGAAGGCGCTATTGAACCACAGCCAGATTATGAAAAGGTTAGTAAATTTTTAGGGTCCCTAATCTCATAATTTCTTCCATAATTTTTGGCGTAACTAATTTCTATTTTCCAGAAATTTTCAATAACTGGTTCCACTAATTCTGGCCATTCAATAACTAGAATGGCTTGACTTTGTAATGCTTCTTCCTCTTCAGAAAAAAAAAATTCTTTTGCTGAAGAAATATTTTCTAACCTATATAAATCTATATGAAATAGTGGAATTTTCCCTGAGTAATAGTGATGCGATAAAGCAAATGTAGGGCTTGTAATATCTTCAGAGATAGATAGCCCTCTGGCAATTCCTTGTACTAATGAAGTTTTTCCTGCCCCAATCGGACCTTTTAATAAAACAATTGATTGTGGATTTAATTCTTGTGAGATTTTTTCTCCCAAATTTAAAGTCTCTTTTAAATTCTCAACAAACACAAAATTAAACAATAATCATTTATAGTTTAGTAAATAAAGTTTTTAGATATGGTAATTTCAAATTCAATTAAAACTTCTACACCCAATTATGTGATTTCTGATATTTCTTTATCTGATTTTGGTCGTAAAGAAATAAAAATTGCAGAAACTGAAATGCCTGGATTGATGGCACTTAGAAGTAAATATCAATCTGAAAAGCCACTCAAAGGAGCAAAAATAGCTGGAAGTCTTCATATGACTATTCAGACAGCAGTATTAATAGAAACTCTTGTTGAACTAGGTGCAAAAGTTAAATGGGCTTCATGTAATATTTTTTCAACCCAAGATCATGCAGCAGCAGCTATAGCAGATCAAGGGATCTCTGTTTTCGCAAAAAAAGGTGAGACTCTTGATGAATATTGGCAGTACACCCACTATATCCTTGATTGGGGTTCAGATTCTCCAAATATGATTCTTGATGACGGAGGGGATGCAACTGGCCTCTTGATACTTGGAAGTAAAGCAGAGAAAGATTTGTCTGTTTTAGATAACCCTAGTAATGAAGAAGAGATTGCTTTATTTAGTTCTATTAAATCAAAGTTGCAATCTGACGGCAGCTTTTACTCTAGAATCAAGAGTAATATCATAGGCGTCACAGAAGAAACTACTACGGGAGTTGCAAGACTTTATCAACTTCAAAAGCAAAATGCTTTACCTTTTCCTGCTATCAACGTTAATGATTCAGTAACAAAAAGCAAATTTGATAACTTATATGGCTGCAGAGAATCTCTAGTTGATAGCATTAAGCGTGCTACAGATGTGATGATCGCTGGTAAAGTTGCTTTAGTAATGGGTTTTGGTGATGTAGGTAAGGGTTCAGCTCAATCTTTGAGAGGACTTGGTGCAATCGTAAAAGTTGCTGAAGTTGATCCAATTTGTGCTCTTCAGGCAGCAATGGAAGGTTATAGCGTGGTTACCCTTGAAGACGTTGTTGAAGAAATAGATATATTTGTTACAGCAACTGGAAACTATAAGGTGATCACCCATGAAAATCTTATCAAAATGAAGGATGAGGCCATAGTCTGTAACATTGGTCATTTCGATAATGAAATTGATGTAGCTTCATTAAAAGATTATCCATGGGAAAATATTAAGCCACAGGTTGATCATATAAATCTACCGAGTGGAAACAAGATTATTCTTTTAGCTGAAGGTAGATTAGTCAACTTAGGATGTGCCACTGGACATCCAAGTTTTGTTATGAGTAATTCTTTTACAAATCAAGTATTAGCTCAAATTGAACTTTTCAATAAGTCAGAGCAATATTCAAAAGAGGTTTACGTTTTACCAAAACATTTAGATGAAATGGTAGCTAGATTACATTTAGATAAAATTGGCGCAAAACTAACTAAATTAACCAAAGAACAGGCCGAATACATTAATGTTTCTGTTGAAGGACCTTATAAACCAGAACTTTATAGATACTAAGGTTGAGTTTAATTTTTGTAAATATTCTTACTTCAATTCCTGACTATATTAGTTTGGCGGTCGAAAAGAATTCAACAATTGCATACCTTACTATATGTTTGGCTATGTTTTTAGAAAATATAATTCCCCCAATCCCATCAGAAATAATAATGCCCTTGGGAGGATTTTTTGTTTATCAACAAAAATTAAATTTCTATATTTTAGTTTTTTGGGGTTTATTTGGAACGATACTAGGATCATTGCCTTGGTATTACTTAGGCAGATTAGTTAATCAAAAAAGACTTTCAAATTTTTTAGATAAAAAAGGAAAATATTTAGGAATTTCTTCTAATGACTTAACTAAAAGTAAAAAGTGGTTTGATAAATACGGCGTTTCTTTAGTTTTTTGGGGCCGATTAGTACCAGGTATAAGAACCTTAATATCAGTTCCAGCTGGCATAGAACTTATGCCATTAGGAAAATTTTTGATTTGGACCACATTTGGTAGTTTTATATGGGTTGCTCTTCTTACTTATGCAGGGTATTTATTTGGTGAAAATTATCAAATCATTGAAATTTATTTTGATCAAATTAAATATGTTGTGAAGCCAATTTTAATTTTGATTTTCTTATATTTTTTTACAAAAATACTTATTAAATTTATTAAAAATAGGACTTAGAAAGGGATTTCACCAGAGTTACTATTGTTAGAATATTGGCTATTTTCAGACTCTTTTCGGGAACTTAGTAGGTTTAATCTATCTACCCTAACGACTGGTTTGTATCTATCTTCCCCAGTGTTTTTATCTTTCCAACTGTCAATTTTAAAGCTTCCCGTAATTCCAATTAAAGACCCTTTTTTAACATAATCTGCTGCTATTTGGGCTTGCTTACCCCATATTTCTAAGTTAAACCAGTCTGGCTCTTCATCTCTGCTTCTTCTGTTTACTGCTAGTGTGAAATTGGCCACGATACTACCAGATTCAAAATATCTGACATCTGGTTCTCTGCCAGCTCTGCCGACTAGGTTAATTGTGTTAATGTCCATAATTTTTTTTTTTATACTACTCATATTTCTAAGAAATGCTCAAAGTTTTGCGTGCTATTCATAACTAAACGAGAGAATTGTGAGAGCTTAATAAAAAATAGATATATTATTTATAAAAAAAGAATTCTTATTGTGATTTTTAACAGATTTAAATTTTCTAGAGACATTGGCATAGATTTGGGAACAGCTAATACTCTNATACANGTATCAGGTAAGGGAGTTGTTTTNCAAGAGCCTTCNGTNGTAGCTATGGANTTAGAAGAAGGNATNCCATTGGCTGTTGGTAAAGAAGCNAAGTTAATGCTTGGNAGAACACCNGGNAATATAAGAGCTGTAAGACCACTNAGAGATGGNGTNATNGCAGATTTTGATGCGGCTGAGCAAATGATAAAAACATTTATTCAAAAATGTAATGAAGGTAAGGGTATAGTAGCCCCAAGAATAGTTATTGGTATTCCAAGTGGAGTGACAAGTGTTGAGCGAAGAGCNGTAAGAGAAGCTGGATTAGCGGGAGCTAGAGAAGTTCACTTAATTGATGAACCTGTTGCAGCAGCAATAGGAGCATCATTACCAGTTACTGAGCCAATTGGAACTATGATTGTTGATATTGGTGGTGGTACTACTGAGGTTGCAGTTTTAAGTTTGGGTGGAACAGTATTAAGTGAATCTGTACGAATAGCTGGCGACGAAATAAATGAATCAATAGCTCTTTATCTTAAAAAAGTTCACAATTTGGTAGTTGGAGAGAGAACTGCAGAAGATATTAAGATCAAAATTGGATCTGCATTTCCAGATGATGATTTTGATAAAACTACTTTAGAGGTTAGAGGTTTACATCTTTTATCTGGTCTACCCAGATCAGTTACTTTGACATCTGGAGAAATTAGAGAAGCTATGGCTGATACACTTAGCAAAATTGTTGAAGCTGTAAAAAGAACTTTAGAGCGAACTCCTCCTGAACTTGCTGCAGATATTGTTGATAGGGGTATCATGCTTGCAGGAGGTGGGGCTTTAGTAAGGGGTATTAACGATTTATTGAGTGATGAAACGGGAATTTTTACTCACATAGCAGAAAACCCACTACTATGTGTAGTCAATGGTTGTGGGGAGGTTTTGGATGATTTTAAAAAACTTAAAAGAGTTGTTGATACCCCTGACTTTATAAGAAACGCGATTAGAGATTAATAGCATGTTAGATATCCGACGAATTTCTACTAATCGTTGGCGGCATAAAAAGAATAGTTGGATATTTTTTGGAATATTTTTATTGTTAGTTTTTGTAAGGATATCAAAGGGATCTATTTATAAGGATTTTTATTATTTTATTTCAAAGCCTTTTTGGCCTGGACAATTTCAAAAAGAAGTTATTCTTAATAGCATTGAGCAGGAATCTTTAATAAAGGTAGATCTTCTTAAAAAGGATAATATAAGATTGAGGGAAATCTTATCACTTCAAGAATCATATAATAACGATAATATTTCAGCTGCAGTTATTTCGAGAAAAACAGGTAGTTGGTGGAGACAAATAATTTTAAATAAAGGTTCAAGAGATGGAGTGGAAATTGGTAGTATCGTGGTTGGCCCGGGTGGATTATTAGGAAGAGTAAAAAATACTTCTTTATTTACTTCTTCGGTAAGATTATTAACCTCTCCCGAAAGTAAATTAGGTGTCTGGGTTGATAGGATTCAAGTTAATGGGCTTTTGGTTGGTTCAGGAAATGATTATCCTAATTTAGTAATTTATTCAAAAGATGCTGATATAAAAGTGGGAGATTTTGTATCATCTTCGCCAGCCAGTACTTTATTACCTCCAAATATCCCTATTGGTATTGTTAAATCAATTGAGGAACCATTTCAAGAAAAAAAAATGGCTAAAATATTACTTTTGGCAAAACCTCACGTCATAGATTGGGTACAAATTTTAAAAGTAAAATTTAATGAATAAATTTTTTAAAAAAAGATTATCCATAATAATTTTTATTTTTATCCCAATTATTTTCTTATGGCATCCAAATTGGCTCGGATTTTTAGGTATTCAGCCATATTGGCCTTTATTTTGGTTATTACCTTGGTCAATGATAAATGGATCAATTAATGGAATAATATTTGGTTTGTTTTTAGGTCTAATTTTAGATGCTGTAACTCTGGATAGTAATTTTTCTCAAATACCAGGTTTGGTTTTATGTGGAGTTTGGTTTGGGAGAATAAAAATTCATAGTGATTTGTTGGTCGGACATTTTAGGTATGGTTTAATTTGTGCTTTTGGTAGTTTTTTATGTGGAACCTTGTATTTTTTACAGATTTTGTTTATTAATTTTTCAGATAATAATTTTTTAGTTTTTATCCCTAGTGTTCAAAATATTCTAGCTGAAGTTTTTCTTACAGGATTATTTGCCCCCTTAATTTGTTCCCAACTTTTGAGGCTCTTTAAATCTTGTATGGGAGAAAAGCAAGACAATAAATTTCTCTAAGAATAAATATTGCTCAAAAAAAATCTATATTTTTAAATTATTAGAAAGTTTGTAAATCTAAGGAATATCCCTTTGAGGGTTCGTAATGTTATATTTTTAATTGTTAGAATAAAGTTTCAATGCAATCAAATTTTGCTTTGAAATATCTGAAAATCTTTTTTAATTTATGTCAAAAGCAAGAATTTTAGTTGTTGATGATGAACCAGCAGTTTTGAAGGTATTAGTTACAAGACTTCAACTTGCAGGATATCAAGTTTTTTCAGCCACTAATGGTGAAGAAGCTCTTGAATCTTTCCATAGAGATTCACCCGACTTAATAGTTCTTGATGTTATGCTTCCTAAGATGGACGGGTTTGCAGTTTGCCGAAGAATTAGGGCCGAATCAGTAGTTCCAATAATATTTTTAACTGCACTAGAAGCGATATCAGAGAGGGTCGCTGGTTTGGATCTAGGTGCCGATGATTATTTATCAAAACCATTTAGTCCAAAAGAGTTAGAAGCTAGGATAGCTACTATTTTGAGAAGAATGGGACCTACCGTATCTGTTACCGAAACAAAAGAAGTGCCTTCCGGTAAAGGAGTTATGAAATTTGGAAGTTTAGTTGTTGATACTAATAGAAGACAAGTGTCTAGGGCTGGTGAGAGAATTAGTCTAACTTATACAGAATTTAGTCTCTTAGAATTGTTGTTTGACGAGCCTGGTAAAGTTGTTCCACGTGCTGAAATTTTGGAACAGTTATGGGGTTATCCTCCAAGGAGAGCTGCTGATTTAAGGGTAGTAGATGTATATGTAGCTAGACTAAGAGGTAAGTTGGAACCAGACCCAAGAAATCCAGAATTAATATTAACTGTTCGTGGGATCGGTTATGCATCTCAGAGAGTTGGCGAAACAGCAACATCTTTGGCAAGTTGAACCTCAGTCTGATACTTTTATTAAATAGAACAAACATATTTAATAAATTTTGTCTGAAATAAGAGAAGCTCGCTTACAAAAAGCTAATACATTAGTCAGTAAAGGATTCGCTTCTTACGCAGAGAGTTTTGTAGTTTCCCACCCTACAAAATTTCTTCTTCAAAAATTCGATTATTTAGAAAGTGGTCAAGAGGAAGATTTTAGTGTCTCTATTGCTGGTCGAGTAATGGCAAAAAGGGTAATGGGTAAAATTGCCTTTTTCACAATAAGTGATGAAGAAGGTCAGATTCAGCTTTATCTAGATAAAAAAATTATCAATTGCAATCTAGAAAATCAAAAATTACTTTCTTATGAAGATATTAAGGAAATAGTAGATATTGGAGATTGGATAGGCGTCTATGGAACAATTAAAAAAACTAATAAAGGTGAACTTTCAATTAAAGTAGAAAAATGGGAAATGTTATCTAAATCACTTCAGCCTTTACCGGATAAATGGCATGGATTGACTGATATTGAAAAAAGATATAGACAACGTTATCTAGATTTAATAGTGAATCCTCATTCTAAAAATGTATTTAAAACAAGAGCAAAATGTATTAGTTTTATAAGAAAGTGGCTAGATAATAGAAATTTTTTAGAGATAGAGACTCCAATTCTGCAATCTGAGGCTGGTGGTGCTGAAGCAAGACCATTTATTACTCATCACAATACATTAGATATTCCTCTTTATCTAAGAATAGCTACAGAATTACATTTAAAAAGAATGGTTGTTGGAGGATTTGAGAAAGTTTATGAATTGGGAAGAATCTTNCGTAATGAGGGAATAAGTACNAAGCATAATCCTGAATTCACNTCAGTTGAAATTTATCAAGCTTTTGCTAACTATGTCGATATGATGGATTTAACNGAAGAACTTATTAAAGATATTGTAGCTGACTCCTGTGGCTCTCTAGTAATAAATTATCAAAATAAGGAAATTGATTTTTCTAAACCATGGTCAAGAATATCTATGAAAGACATAGTCAAAAAATATACTGGGATTGATTTTGAATCTTTTAGTGGAGACTTTCAGGCAGCAAAACAAGCCGTTAAAAGTATAAATGTTGAATTTTCTAATAAAGTTAATACTATGGGAAGACTTTTAAATGAGGTCTTCGAGCAAAAAGTAGAGTCAAAACTTATGGAACCTACTTTTGTTATCGATTATCCTGTTGAAATTTCTCCTTTAGCTAGNCCNCATCNTGATAATAAAGAANTGGTTCAGAGATTNGAATTNTTCATTGTNGGTCGAGAGCTNGCAAATGCNTTTAGTGAGTTAATAGANCCAGTAGATCAAAGAGAAAGAATGCAATTACAGCANTCTCTTAGAGATGAAGGAGATCTTGAGGCTCACTGTATAGATGAAGATTTCTTGAATGCTTTAGAGATTGGCATGCCGCCTACTGGAGGATTAGGCATAGGAATTGATAGACTAATTATGTTAATTACTAATAGTGCATCAATTAGAGATGTAATCCCTTTCCCATTGTTAAAACCAGAAATAACTTCNAAAAAAAATGAAAAATNACCCTNGAATGAAGTAAAATATATAAATTAATCCAATACGAAATTTTTTAAATGAGTGGTGAACGTGTTGGTTTCCGTTTCAAACACGCGGATGCAGTAGTGAAAAGAAATCCTCAAGGCCGATCAAGAAGAGGATGGGTTATTGAACCAGTAGAGCAAACTACAAGCAGNGGTACAAAAATGCCTGCATANAAAATTCGCTGGAGAGATAGTGAGAGACCTGAAACTGTCTTACAGCATATGTTAATTGCAGATCCAGATCCTTCTCCACCTCCAAGTTCAGTAAGTTTAGATTCATAGTTTCAATAATTCTGAATAATAATTTTATCTTTTTAGTGCAGAGTTGATTTCTTTTTTTATANTTTTTTGTTTTTCATCATGGCGTTTGTCATGTAATTTTTTCCCTTTACCGACTCCAATAGTTATTTTTATCCATGATCCCTTTAAATAAACAGATAATGGAACAATAGTCATTCCCTTTTTTTCAATATTTGATTTCAGTTTTATTAATTCTTTTTTATGTAAAAGCAACTTTCTATTTCTTAATGGATCATGATTAAAAAAAGCCCCCACATTGTTGTGTGGTGAAATGTGAACATTTAATAATAAAATCTCACCATCTCTGAATGAACAATAACCATCTCTTAAATTTGCTTTTCCATTTCTAATAGACTTTACTTCAGTCCCTAAAAGTTCAATTCCCGCTTCGATTGTTTCAGATATTGTATATTGAAATTTGGCATATCTATTTTCTGCTAGACGTTTAATATTATTTTGTTTTTGAGTATTCTTTTGAACTTTGTTTGAATTTTTTGGCATTTTAGTTAAAAAATCTTTCTACTCAGAACAATTGGAATTAACCTTCTATTATGGCAATAATTTCTTCCAATATTGATGATAATGACTTTTCTCTTCGAAAAAAAGAGCTTAGGCTGGTTGATTCAAAAATTATTCCAGAAGAAAAAAGAAATAATAATCTGAACTTAGCTAGGCCAGTTACCTTTCAAGAATTTATTGGCCAAGAAAAACTTAAGTCTTCATTAAGAATAGCTATAGATGCTTCAATTTATAGAAAAGAACCTTTGGAACATACTCTTTTATATGGACAGCCTGGTTTAGGCAAGACTACCCTGGCTTTTTTGATAGCTAATGCAATGAACACAAGATGTAGGATAGCAACTGCACCCGCTATTGAAAGACCAAGAGATATTGTAGGTTTACTGCTTGGTTTAAAAGAAGGTGAAGTTTTATTTATCGACGAGATACATCGCTTGAATAGGGTGACTGAAGAGTTGTTATATTCTGCAATGGAGGATTTTAGATTAGATTTAACTATGGGAGCTAATAGAGGAACACGTTGCAGAACAATTAATCTTCCTAGATTTACTTTGATTGGCGCGACAACCAAATTAGCCTCAATTAGTGCGCCGTTAAGAGATAGATTTGGTTTATCTCAAAAAATTGATTTTTATACTCATGAGGAATTAAAACAAATAATTGTTAATTTCTCTCAACTATTAAACCTTAATTTAGAAGATGAAGCATCTTATAATTTAGCGAAGATATCTCGAGGGACCCCAAGAATTGCTTTGAGATTGTTAAGACGAGTTAGAGATTATGCTCAAGTTATTAAAAAAACTAATTTTATCTCCGTGAATTTAATAAAAAATGCTTTAAATTCTTACCAAATAGACGAAAAAGGATTGGATTCATTAGACAGACAATATTTGTCTTTTTTAAGCCAAAATAATAATCCAACTGGTCTCGATGCAATCGCAGCTGGATTAGGTGATGATTCTTCAATGTTAGAATTTGTAGTTGAGCCATATCTCATCCAGATTGGTTTCCTTACGAGAACTCCTCGAGGAAGACTTCTTACTGCACTGGGAAAGAAGTACATTAATTCAGAAAAATGATAACTTTTAAAACAGTTAAGGTTTGTTTGTTATTAATTTTTGTTTTTGTAAATATTTTTTATATTGCACCATGCTATTCATTAGTTTTGAGAGAAGATTTGTTTAAAAATGCATTAGATTTAAGTTCTGATGGAAAATTTAATCTTGCTTTACAAGAATGGAATCGCTATCTAGATGCTTATCCTGATGATGCCGCAGGTTTGAGCAATAGAGGAAATGTAAGACTTGTTATAGGAGATGTAGAGGGATCAATAGACGACCAAAATAAGGCAATAAGTTTAAATCCTAGTGAAATAGATCCTTACATTAATAGAGGTATAGCCGAGGAAGCATTGGGTCAATGGTCTCAAGCAAAAAGAGATTATATGTTTGTAATATCCCAAGATAGCAAGAATTTTTCTGCATTATATAATTTGGCTAATGTTGAAGGTTCTACATCACAATGGCTAAAAGCGAGAGATTTATTTTCAAAAGCTGCTTTATATAACCCAGGATTTGCTATGGCAAGGTCAAGTATGGCTTTAGCAGATTTCCAGTTAGGTAATATTAATGAATCTGAAAAAGAATTGAAAAAATTAATTAGACGATATCCAACTTTTGCTGATGCCCGGGCAGCTTTAACAGCTTTGAGTTGGTCCAAGGGTGAATCTGGTAAAGCAGAGAGTAATTGGATAGCAGTAACTGAATTAGATCCTAGGTATAGTGATGAGGAATGGTTAAAAAAAATAAGAAGATGGCCTCCGAGACCAATTAAAGAATTAATGAACTTTATCGATTTAAAATAAGTAATGAATAGAGATCAGTTCTTTAAAAAAATTGATTCGTTTACTGATGAATTAATTAAATTAAGAAGACATATCCATGCACATCCTGAATTAAGCGGACTTGAAAATCAAACGGCGATTTTGATAAGTGGTTATTTAAAAAATATTGGTTGGAATGTCAGAGAATCTATTGGCAGGACAGGAGTTGTAGCTGATTTTGGGCCATTAGATAAAGGTATTATAGGCTTACGGGTGGATATGGATGCTTTGCCGATATTGGAGGAAACTAAATTAAGTTTTTCTTCAAAAGTAGATGGTGTTATGCACGCGTGTGGTCATGATTTGCATATATCGATTGGATTGGGTGTAGCAAAAATTATTAAGGATTTAAAACTTAATTTTGGGATTAGATTAATTTTTCAGCCTGCTGAAGAAATTGCGAGTGGAGCTAGATGGATGATTAATGATGGCGCAACTAATGGTTTAAGCAATATTTTGGGAGTTCATGTCTACCCCGATTTAGCTGTAGGGACTATTGGAATTAAGGAGGGAAGTTTAACTGCAGCTGCTGGAGAACTTAAGGTAGAGATTAAAGGAAAATCAGGTCATGGTGCTCGACCTTATGAAGGAGTTGATGCTATTTGGGTGGCCTCTAGAGTGATCTCGGGAATTCAAGAATCAATAACACGTCAGTTAGATCCTCTAGATCCTGTAGTAATAACTTTTGGTAAAATTAATGGTGGTAATGCGTTCAATGTTCTTGCAGAGAAGGTTAATTTAATTGGTACTGTTAGATGTACTAATCTTAAATTATTTAAGAATATTGGTAATTGGCTTAATCAAAATATCTCCTCCATAGCAAACAGTTGCGGAGCTGATGCAAAAGTAATATTTAGAGAAATTACACCACCAGTTAATAATAATTCTGAAATTAATAGAGTTCTAAGAGATTCGGGAATTAAGGTTTTGGGTCAAGAAAATGTTATCGAATTACAAAAACCATCGTTAGGTGCTGAGGACTTCGCTGAGTTCTTGAATGATATTCCTGGAGCTATGTTTAGGCTTGGTGTTTCTAGTTCAAAAGGATGTGCTCCATTGCATAGTTCAAAATTCGATCCAGATGAAGGAGCTATTGCTGTTGGAATTAAAGTAATAACACTATCCATAGTAAAATTAAATAATGAAATGATTAAGACAGTTGATAAATGAAAATTAGTAAAAAATTAACTTTATCTTTTGTTGCTCCTTTTATGATCTTAATATCAACTATTGGCATGATATTAAGAGACGATACAAGGAAAATATTTTATTTGCCTATAGGTTTAATGGGAATTTCAATTATTTTGGAGAAAGATATAAGAAGAAGATTTGATAGGAAAAATATTTTAAAAAAGATAAAGTCTTATCAAAAAGTTAAATAAAATTTTTATTTATATTTATGCAAGAAATGATGACTATTTTTTAGAAAAGAGCTATTAATAAGATTAATACTAGGGGTGCTAAGAAATTTAACTTAGCTGAGATCATACCCTTTGAACCTGGATCATTTATTATGATGCAGGGAAGTGGAAATTTGATCAAACTTTAGTAATAACACTTTTAAAAATTTATAAATTATGAGAAGTTCTTGGATTAAGCCTCGCCTTGGAAAAGACAATGTAACTCAGATGAACTTTGCTAGGAATGGTTATATTACTGAAGAAATGGATTTTGTTGCTAAAAAAGAAAATCTACCTGCCTCTTTAATCATGGAAGAAGTGGCAAGAGGAAGATTAATCATTCCCGCTAATATTAACCATTTGAATCTTGAGCCAATGTCTATAGGTATTGCCTCTAGATGCAAAGTTAATGCAAATATTGGTGCTTCCCCTAATGCAAGTGATATTGATGAAGAAGTAGAGAAGCTAAAGCTAGCCGTTAAATATGGTGCTGATACGGTTATGGATCTTTCTACAGGCGGAGTAAATTTAGACGAAGTTCGGCAAGCAATTATTCATGAATCTCCTGTTCCGATAGGTACAGTCCCTGTTTATCAAGCTTTAGAAAGTGTACATGGCTCAATAGACAGACTAACTGAAGATGACTTTCTTCACATAATAGAAAAACATTGCCAGCAGGGCGTCGATTATCAAACTATTCATGCTGGATTATTAATAGAGCATTTGCCAAAAGTAAAAGGTAGAATCACTGGGATTGTAAGTAGAGGGGGGGGGATTTTAGCGCAATGGATGTTACATCATTTTAAACAAAATCCCCTCTATACAAGGTTTGATGATATCTGTGAGATTTTTAAGAAATATGATTGTACCTTCTCTCTAGGTGATTCACTCAGGCCTGGTTGTTTGCATGATGCGTCTGATGATGCTCAGCTAGCTGAATTGAAGACTTTAGGTGAGCTTACTCGAAGAGCATGGAAGCATAATGTTCAAGTAATGGTAGAGGGTCCTGGTCATGTACCTATGGATCAAATTGAGTTTAATGTAAGAAAGCAAATGGAAGAATGTTCAGAAGCCCCCTTTTATGTTCTAGGTCCATTAGTAACAGATATATCTCCTGGTTATGACCATATATCAAGTGCTATTGGAGCAGCGATGGCTGGTTGGTATGGAACTTCAATGTTATGTTACGTAACTCCAAAAGAACATCTAGGTCTCCCAAATGCAGAAGATGTACGAGAAGGATTAATTGCTTATAAGATAGCAGCTCATGCAGCTGATATTGCTAGACATCGAGCTGGAGCTCGCGATAGAGATGACGAACTCAGTCATGCAAGGTATAACTTTGATTGGAACAAACAATTCGCACTTTCATTAGATCCAGAAAGGGCTAAGCAATACCATGATGAAACATTACCTGAAGAAATCTTTAAAAAGGCTGAATTTTGTTCAATGTGTGGACCTAAACATTGCCCAATGAATTCAAAGATTTCCGATGAGTCTCTTGATCACCTAAAAGATAAACTTGAAGGATGTAATACTTCAGTGTAGTTATCAATAAATAGTTATAGAATTTCCTTCGTCTTTTTAACTACATTTTCAACTGTAAATCCAAAATTTTTCATACATTCTCCACCTGGTGCTGATGCACCAAACCTATCCATAGTAATACAAATCCCATCAAAACCTGTATATTTATGCCAACCAAATGAATGGGCAGCTTCTACTACAACTCTCTTTTTCACACTACTTGGTAAAACACTTTCTTTGTAAGATTCTTCTTGCTCTTCGAAAAGTTCTACACAAGGCATAGACACAACTCTAATTTTTTTACCTAAGTTTGAAATCTCTTTACTTGCTTCAATGCAAAGATTAAGTTCGCTTCCAGTACCAATAAATATTAAATCTGGTGTTCCTTCGCAATCGGAAACTACATATCCTCCTAGAGCAACTTTGTCGATCGAAGTATTTTCTTGATTTGGCATACCTTGTCGACTTAAACAAAGAGCAGAAGGTCTNTTTCGATTTTGAATAGCAAGCTTATAAGCTCCACTTGTCTCATTTCCATCTCCTGGTCTGAAAACTAGCATGTTAGGCATGGCACGAAGAGAAGGAATAGTTTCAATAGGTTGATGTGTTGGACCGTCTTCTCCTACACCAATTGAATCATGTGTTAATACATAGATCACTCCTAATTCGCTGAGTGCTGAAAGCCTCATTGAACCTCTCATATAATCAGCAAAAACAAGAAAGGTTCCACCATAAGGAATAAGACCACTATTGTGATAGGCAATACCATTAAGTACAGCTGCCATTGCATGCTCTCGTACACCAAAATGTAAATATCTTTTTTCAGGACTGTGTGGCTGGAATGATCCAGTTTCTCCTTTGATGTCTGTGTAGTTAGAGTGAGTTAAATCTGCGGATCCACCAATTAGTTCAGGTAAGTTAGGTCCTAGGGCACCTAAACATATTTGTGAATGCTTTCTGGTGGCTAAACCTTTATCATCAGGCGTATAAGAGGGGAGATCTAAGTCCCAATTCTCAGGTAATTGGCCCTTTAACATTCTACTTAACTCGGCTCCTTCGGAGGGATATTTTTTTTGATATTCTTCAAATTTAGAATCCCATTCTTTCTCTAAGTTTTCACCTTTGTTTATTGATTTTCTAAAATGCTCATACACTTCATTTGGTATTTCAAATGGAGGGTATTCCCAATTTAGAAACTCCCTAGTCAATGCAGCTTCTTCTTCTCCAACAGCTGCTCCATGAATTCCAGCAGTATCTGATTTATTGGGCGAACCATAACCTATGGTTGTAGAAATTTTTATAATTGAAGGTTTGTCTTTAATTGATTTTGCTTTTTCAATAGCTTCAGTTATTCCATTAATATCATGATTTCCATCTTCAACATGTTGTACATGCCATCCATAAGCTTCGTATCTTTTTAAAACATCTTCGGTGAAAGAAACATCGGTTCGCCCATCAATTGTAATTTGATTATCGTCATATAGTGCAATTAATTTGCCAAGCTTAAGGTGACCAGCTAATGAGCAGGCTTCAGATGCGATCCCTTCTTGATTACAGCCATCACCCATTATTACGTAAGTATAGTGATCAACGATATTGCAATCAGGCTTATTAAATTTAGCTGCTAAGTGAGTTTCAGCTATTGCTAAACCAACTGCATTAGAAATTCCGGCTCCAAGAGGCCCAGCTGTAACTTCAACTCCTTCAGTTTCGAATGTTTCTGGATGTCCAGGAGTTTTTGATCCCCATTGCCTAAATTCTTTAATATCTTCTATAGTGACTGATTTGTATCCTGTCAAATGAAGCAAAGAATATANCAGCATACAGCCATGACCAGCTGATAATACAAAACGGTCCCTATTGAACCATTTTGGGTTATTGGGGTTGTGATTAAGTATGTTTTGCCATAATGCATAACCCATAGGAGCACATCCCATTGGCAATCCAGGATGNCCACTATTAGATTTATTTACTGCATCTACAGCAAGCATTCTTATACTATTTACACAAAGTGATTCTAATGAAACAGATGCAGCGACCATTGTTTTAAAATAAGTTAAGTTGGAAATACAGAATTGGTTGTCTTCAATTCATTTTGCTGAAAGCAAGGCAAACATTGTGACCACCAAAGCCGAAAGAATTAGANAGAGCAACTCCTATTTGAGCTTCTCTNGCATTATTTGGTACATAATCAAGATCACATTCAGGATCTGGATTGACGTAGTTAATTGTAGGAGGGATAAAATTATGTGTCAAAGAAAGTATACAAGCTACAGCTTCTATACCTCCTGAGCCTCCTAGGAGATGACCAGTCATCGACTTAGTAGAGCTTACAGGAATGAGGTAAGATCTGTCTCTAAATATAGATTTAATTGCAGAAGTTTCATTTTTATCATTAGCTGATGTACTTGTCCCATGAGCATTTATGTAATCAACTTTTTCAAGGCTAAGACAAGCGTCTTCAATTGCTAATTTGATAGCTTCGGCGCCTCCAACNCCGCCTGGAGATGGAGCAGTAATATGATGAGCATCACATGTTGTTCCATATCCAATTATTTCTGCATAAATTCGCGCATTCCTTTTTTGTGCATTTTCTAAAGTTTCTAAAACAAGAATTCCAGATCCTTCTCCAATAACAAATCCATCTCTTTCTGCATCAAAAGGTCTGCTAGCAGTTTGAGGGCTATCATTTCTGAAAGAAAGAGCTTTGGCACTTGCAAAACCAGCTACTCCAAGAGGAGTAATACTTGCTTCTGCTCCTCCACAGATCATTGCATCTGCCTTTCCAAGTTGGAGTAATCTAAAAGAATCACCAATTGCATTTGAACCGGCAGCGCACGCAGTTGATACAGAGGAACTTGGTCCTTTTGCACCCAATGCAATGGCAGCTAGTCCAGTTGCCATGTTTGGAATCATCATTGGGACTGTAAATGGACTTACTCTTTTAGGCCCTTTATTACTCAATATTTGAGCTTGACTTTCCATAGTTAGTAAGCCTCCAACACCAGAACCAATAATNACTCCAATTCTTGATGCATTAGCTTCAGTAATTTCAAGTCCAGAATCATTAAAGGCTTGCTTTGCAGCAATAACTCCAAACTGGGAAAAACGATCCCATCTTTTGGATTCTTTAGCTTCAATAAAATTTTCAGATTGAAGATTTTTTACTTCTGCAGCAAATTTGCAGGGATGTTGTTCAGGATCAAAGAGAGTAATATCTGANACCCCATTAGTACCTGTTTGAAGACCGACTAAATATTCATCAATGTTATTACCAATTGGAGTTACTGCTCCGATACCAGTAATAACTACTCGATGGAAATTTGGCATTCTTTATTAACCTTTTTTTTCTTCGATNAATTTTACTGCATCGCCAACAGTTGCGATTCCTTCAGCTGCTTCATCNGGAATTTCAATATCAAATGCTTCTTCTAAAGCCATCACGAGTTCAACGGTATCTAGAGAATCCGCACCNAAATCATTTTGNAAATTTGAATCTGANTTTACTTCTCCNGCNTCAACNCTTAATTGTTCTGAAACAATAGAACAGACTTTTTCGAGGATTTCTTGTGACATAGTTTATGGAAATTACTAATTATCTNTATGATTTTATGCCCTAGAGTTAACAAGAGTGAAGCATATCTTAATTTTTTTAATTTCTTTGTAAGACAATAGTATTATAAAACGAGGTTCAAAAGACAATTTTTACATGTCACACGCAGTTAAAATTTATGACACTTGCATTGGTTGTACCCAATGTGTAAGGGCTTGCCCACTTGATGTTTTAGAGATGGTTCCTTGGGACGGCTGTAAAGCTGGCCAGATAGCTTCATCCCCAAGAACAGAAGATTGTGTAGGTTGCAAAAGATGTGAAACGGCATGTCCAACAGATTTCCTAAGTATTCGTGTTTATCTAGGAGATGAGACTTCAAGGAGTATGGGCTTAGCTTATTAATTTTATAGTGCAGTTTTAAGAGAGTCCATGTTTTAATAAATACGTATTTTTTTTCAATATAATTGAAAAAAAATTACCGTATGTGTGGAATAGTTGCTGTTACTGGTTATAAAAAAGCTTTACCATTATTAATGAATGGTTTAGAAAAACTTGAGTATAGGGGATATGACTCTGCTGGTATTGCTATTGTAAATTCTGAGACAAAAAATATTATTTGTAACAAAGCAGAGGGAAAGCTTAAAAATTTAATCAAAAATCTTAATGATAAGAATATGCCAGGTACTGTAGGTATTGGGCATACCCGTTGGGCAACTCATGGAAAACCTGAAATAAAAAATGCTCATCCTCATACTAATAGTTCAGGAACTATTGCAGTTGTTCAAAATGGTATTATTGAAAATTTTCAAGACTTAAAAAATAAATTACAAAAAGAGGGCGTTATATTCAATTCTGATACAGATACAGAGGTAATTCCACATCTAATTCAAAGAGAATTAAATACATTAAGTAAACTTAATCTTGATAAAAATGGTTCAACATTATTAGTTGCTGTGAGAAATGTAATATCTGATTTGGAAGGATCGTATGCATTAGCAGTTTTATGGGCTGATGCTCCAACTGCTCTTGTAGTTGCAAGAAGACAAGCACCATTAATTATTGGTTTGGGTGAAGGAGAATTTATATGTGCAAGTGATACTCCAGCTATTGCTAATTTTACAAATATTATTCTGCCTATGGAGGATGAGGAAATAGCTTTATTAACCCCTCTTGGAATAGAAATATATGACTCAAATAATGAAAGACAATATAGAAGTCCAGTTTCTCTGAAAGTTTCAGAGCAAATAATGGATAAGATGAATTTCAAACATTTCATGCTAAAAGAGATTTATGATCAGCCTGAGACTGCAAAAAATTGGTTGAAAAATTATTTAATTAAAAATTTAGAAAGTGGCCAATATCAAATAAACTATCCCTTTGATACAAAGTTTTTTGAATCAATAGAGAGAATTGAAATCATTGCTTGTGGCACAAGTAAACATGCTGCAATGGTTGGTAAGTTTTTATTAGAACAATTCTCAGGAATTCCTACAAATGTCTTTTATGCAAGCGAATTTCGATATTCACCACCTCCATTGTTACCAAATACATTAACTATTGGAGTAACTCAATCTGGAGAAACAGCAGACACAATAGCAGCTATCGATATGGAAATTAAAAGACGGTCTTCAAAAGAAGATAAAAAATTTACACCTAATCTCATTGCAATAACAAATAGAAAAGAAAGCTCAATAGGGAGACAAGTCTTAAATATAATTGATATCTGTGCGGGGATAGAAGTTGGAGTAGCAGCTACAAAAACTTTTTTTGGACAATTACTTTCATTTTATGGATTAGCTATAAAATTTGCACAAATTAAAGGTACTCAAAGTTCAGATGAAGTAGATAAATTAATAGCAGAACTTATAAAATTGCCTCCATTAATAGAAGATCTCTTAGAGCAACATAATGAATCATCAGAAAAGTTAGCACATGATTTTTTTAATATTAAAGACGTAATTTTTTTAGGAAGAGGTATAAATTATCCTATTGCTCTGGAAGGAGCTTTAAAACTGAAAGAAATTAGCTACATTCATGCAGCTGGATATCCAGCTGGTGAAATGAAACATGGACCAATAGCCTTGTTAGATAAAAAAGTTCCTGTAATTTCTATTGCCTCCCCGGGCCAAGTTTTTGATAAAGTTATTAGTAATGCTCAAGAAGCAAAAGCTAGAGATTCATTTATGATTGGGATTGCTCCTGAATGTAATGGAACTGAAATCTTTGACTATCTAATGAAAATACCTTCCTCTACTGAATGGGTTTCGCCTTTACTTAACATCGTACCTTTGCAATTGTTAAGTTACCATATCGCTGCTCATAGAGGTCTTGATGTTGATCAACCAAGAAATTTAGCTAAAAGTGTAACTGTCGAATAATCAATACCTATAAATTTTTATTTTCAGAAAAATTATAGTTCCAAAAGTCCTTTCGGAGGATTAATCATAATAAAATTATTTTTTATATCTATTAATGGGACTATTTCTTTAACAAATGGCACTAAAACTTTTTTTTGATCTTTTAATAATTCAATAACAAGTAAATTATTTTTTTCATTTTCTAAATCAATAACCTTTCCAATTATTTTTAATTCTTCATTTTCCAATATCTTTACTTGCAAATTTATAAGTTCTAACAAGTGGAATTCTTCTTTGTTTAATTTAGGAAGTTTGTTCGTTTTTACTAGTATTTTACAATTTTTAAGTTTCTCTGCATGATTTCTTGTACTTATTCCTTTGAACCTAAGAATAAAGGTTTCTTTACCAGGATTTTTGAAACCAGAGATAAGTTCTATTTTTGATGGTGGTTCATTTTCTTTTTGTAACCATCTCAATCCCGGTTTTATAAATCTTTCTTCAAAATCACTTAAAGATTTTACTTTTACTTGTCCATTAATTCCATGACATGATGTTATTAATCCAACAATCAACCATTCATCTTTATTTATCATATAGTGAAGTAAAGAGAGTTTTTGATGGAATTATCGACTAAACCTATACTCCCAGGTTCTTTTGTTGTGGTAAAAGATTCTGACTCCATATACAGAGGATACAAAGGATTTGTACAAAGAGTTACAAAAAAAAGAGCAGCTGTTCTTTTTGAGGGTGGTAATTGGGATAAACTCATAACTTTTCAACTAAGTAATTTAGAAATAGTGTAAAAATTAGTACTTACCTGTAGTTATAAACTTTTCAATCAAAACCTTAGCTGCATTTTTCTCAGCTTGTTTATGAGATTTACCAAATGCAGATGATTCTTTTAATCCTTTGATTAATATATCGCAGGAAAATCTTTTTGGATCTCCATTTTTCTTGGAGACTTCAATTATTTTATATACTGGCAAATCAAAACCTTTACTTTGACACCACTCTTGTAATACTGACTTAGCTTTGAATTTATATGGAGCTTTTAGTAATATTTCTGCTTCTTCTTCCCAAATATCATCTAACCACAAATTTACTTCTTGAATTGAATTAAAGCACTTATAAAGGGCTCCAATTAAGGCTTCTGTGGCCTCACCGATAATGGTGTTTTTTGAATTTTCATCACCAAGAGCTTTGGGACCTTTGATTATTACTTTCTCTATGTTAATTTTTTTTCCTAATTTAGTTAACCATTCGTCACTTACAATTTGTGCTCTTAGCTCTGATCTTTCTCCTACGCTCATTTGAGGATACTTTTTTTCAATAAAATTAGATGCAGCTAATCTAAGTACTGCATCTCCAAAAAATTCTAATTTTTCGTAATTTATGATTTTGTTATCTGAGGAATGGGTTAATGCTTGATTAAAATCTTTAATAACGGAAGCATTTTGTTCTTTAATGATTTCAGAAAATCTTTTTGATTGAATTTTTAAAGAATTTACGAAAGCAATTATTTGATTAATTCTTTTTTCATTAATTATATTTTTCATTTAATTAAAGTGATCACATCAATAAGAAAGCAGGTCATAAGCCGGGTTCTGTTCATCTTCAATAAGATGGGCAATCATCTATCTAGGGCTGGAATTACTTCACAGTCTCAAGCGGCGCTTATAAGTAGATTTTGTAATGGTCGTTAATCTACTAAGCCTTGCTCCCAGCCGGGGTTTACCTAGCCAACACTTCTCAATGTTGCTGGTGCGCTCTTACCGCACCCTTGCACCCTTACCGTACAAAAGTATTAGGCGGTATGTTTCTGTGGCACTATCCTCACGGTTACCCGCACTGGGAATTACCCAGCAAGCCTGACCACGTGGGAGCCCGGACTTTCCTCAAAAAAGTTTTATTTTGGAAACAAAATAAAACTTTTTTGCGATTGCCTCTCCTGCTTTCATTTAGCATAGTACTTATTATTCTAAAAAACATCTATTGGGGCTGTAGCTCAGCAGGATAGAGCAACGGTTTCCTAAACCGTAGGTCGTGGGTTCGACTCCCGCCAGTCCCGTAAAAGTAATAAACTATATGTAGTATGTGTGCAAACCTGCTACTCTCTAGCTAGCGTATAATTAGTAATAAATCTTTTATGGCTAAGTTGCATGATATGCGTTTAAAACTCTTAATCCAACAAGAGCATGAACGTATTTCTAAATCCCAACCTAATGATTTAGATCTTTCAATAGTTCAGGCAAGATGCTTATGCTGGCTTGCTTTATTGGCAGAAGCTCACGAAGATCAAGCAAATGATGCTGAGAAAAGAGGCGATGCCGAACAAGCGATGGGATGGTTTGCTGATTCTATGAGATTAAGAGATGTTATCAACTTGGTTACTAGTATTGAGATACCTTTGCCAGATAGTCCAGATTCACTTGATGAAAATGACGAATTATTTGATGGTCCTACAATTATGCCCAAATAGTGAGATGATATAAATAGAGTTATATTTTCTTTTGACTGAAGAACCATGTCAATGCTCTGATTGTCAGAGATTTTATAAAGAGCATGATCGTCTTATTAGAGAATTTCCTACTTTTAAGCAGCAGCAAGAATTGAATTGGGCNTCNATTCAATCTTTNAGAACTCTTTGTAGTAAGGTGACTAATGAATTACAGAGAAAATTATCNGAAAGAGAATCNAATNAAGATANAAGNTTAGAAGATAAACATATTACNGATATAGAAATTACTGAAGCTTTAGATGANCTTGAAAGTGTTAATGCTTATTTATATTCAATTGAAGCNTTAATGGAAAGAATATTTGANACAAAAATTTCAAACAATATTGAATCAAAATTTAAAGAAATTGCNAATGANTTAGCNCCNGANCCATTAAATATGGATAGANTAATTTTAAANAGGTTATTNCATCAAACCCCAGATTCGCCAGATAAGAAAAATATTAATTAGTTAATTCTTCAACATCGCAAGTAATTTCTACTGGCATTGGGGATACNTTCCAAATGGACTTGCAGTACTCTCTTATAGATCTATCTGAAGAAAAATATCCTGATCTAGCAGTATTTAATAATGNCATTTTATTCCAAGATTTTTTATTATTCCAGCATTCACTAACTACATCNTGTTTATTTAAGTAGTCTTCAAAGTCAGCCATAACAAAAAATGGGTCATGTCCAGTCAAGCTATTTAAAAGAGGTTTNAATAANTCTTTATCCCCATTACTGAAGTGCCCAATTTCAATTAGGCGTATTACCTCTTTAAGCTCTGGGCATTGNTCAATAAATGTTTTGGGGGAGTAATTATTATTTTTTAAATCCATAATTTCGCTTTCAGTTTTACCAAATAAAAAGAAATTCTCTTTTTTCACAAGATCTCTTAATTCCACATTTGCTCCATCTAAGGTTCCAATAGTTAACGCTCCATTCATGGCAAACTTCATATTTCCAGTTCCAGATGCTTCTTTTCCAGCAGTTGAAATTTGTTCTGAAAGATCCGTTGCGGGATAAACTATTTCACCAAGTTTAACGTTGTAGTCTGGTAAAAAAACAACCCTTAATAGACCATCCATATCCGGATCAGAATTAACAACATCAGCAATACCATTAATGAATCGAATCATTAGCTTTGCCATAAAGTAACCTGGTGCAGCTTTACCTCCGAATATTATTGTTCTTGGTACTTCATATTTATTTGTACCGTTTTTAATTCTTAAATATTGAGCAATAATTTGTAAGGCGTTTAAGTGTTGCCTTTTATATTGATGAATTCTTTTAACTTGAACATCAAATAAACTTGATGGATCTACAAGTATTCCAGTTTTTGAATGGATAAAACTAGCTAATTTTCTTTTGCCATTTAGTTTAGTTTCCTCAAATTTTTGTAAAAAATTGTTGTCATCTTTTTTTTCTTCTAACTTCTTAAGAAGTTCCATATTTGTAATCCAATTTGGACCAACTTCTTCCTCAAGAAGTTTCGATAATGATGGATTTGATAGGGCAACCCATCTCCTTGGAGTAACCCCATTAGTTACATTTGTAAACTTTTCAGGCCATAGAGCTGCGAATTCAGGAAGTAGTTGTCTTTTAATTAAATCTGAGTGAAGAGCTGCAACACCATTTATGTGATGTGCTCCTATTGTAGCCAAATGAGCCATTCGAACTGATTTAGAACCTTCTTCATCGATAATTGATAGTTTTTGAAGGATTTTGTCATCACCGGGATAACGGAGTCTTAATTGTTGTAGAAATCTCCAATTAATTTCATAAATAATTTCTAGATGACGAGGNAGAAGATCATTAAATAACCCTAAATCCCATTTCTCTAAAGCTTCTGGTAGTAATGTGTGGTTGGTATAAGCAACTGAGGAGGTTGTTATATTCCAAGCTTTATCCCATCCTATTTGATATTGGTCAATAAGAAGTCGCATTAATTCTGCAACTGCAATAGCAGGATGNGTATCATTCAATTGAACNGTCCANTGCTTNGGGAATTCTGTTATTGGTATNGATCNTTTTTCAAGGCTTCTCAACATATCTTGAAGAGAACAACTTACAAAAAAGTGTTGTTGTTTGAGTCTCAATCTTCTACCTTCGTCAGTTCCATCATTTGGATATAGAACTTTTGAAAGAGTTTCAGATGCAACTTTTTCTTCAACTGCGCCGTAATAATCACCAATATTGAATGCATAAAAGTCAAAACTTTCTGTTGCATCTGCTCTCCATAATCTTAATCTGTCACATGTATTTACTCTGTAACCTAAAACTGGAACATCATGAGGTACTCCAATTGCATGTTCTGAAGGGATCCATCTTGATCTGTAATTCCCTTTATCATCTCTATAACTTTCAGTTCTTCCTCCAAAACCAACAAAACATGATTCGTCCGGTTGTGGAAGTTCCCATGGCCATCCACCCTTTAGCCATTTATCAGTTACTTCAACTTGCCAGCCATCCCTAATTAATTGATTGAATATGCCGAATTCGTATCGAATACCATAACCTACTGCTGGAACTTGTAGAGAAGCTAATGATTCCATATAACACGCTGCAAGCCTGCCAAGTCCACCATTACCTAANCCAGGNTCNTCTTCAACTTCAAGAATTGTTGANAATGATTCAATACCAAATCTTTTTANAGCATCTTCTGCNTCTTGAGTTATTCCAAGATTGAGAAGATTATTACTTAATTGNGGGCCTATTAAAAATTCTGCTGATANGTAAGCNACTGTTTTTTGTGGTTTTTTTCTTATAACTTCTTGGCTAGCTAAATATCTTGTCATTAGCCTATCTTTAACTGCGTAACTNAAAGCCATNTACAANTCNTGAGGNCTTGCAGAAGTAGCTAACTTTCCAAGAGTATAAAANAGATGGGCNGTCATTCCTTGGAAAACAGCATCAGAATCCATGCCAGCTTTCTCAGGATCNAANTAGCANCCTGGGGTAGGCAAACGTAGATCGAAGGGTTCGTTGGAATTCATTGGATTAGCCATATAACAGACAATAGCCACTTTTTTCAAAATTTCTTTGTTGTAACTTCAGATCCACACTTGTTGAGTATTTTTGCTTTTTTCTTACATATTTCTTAAAGTGGGCCCTCAATAAACTATCTTCCAAT
>FUFK010037622.1_pt1 | contig 36209 bp, 25 predicted proteins | sample 1021851 | NCBI WGS metagenome assembly FUFK01 (sample SAMEA51879418, study PRJEB19060) | metagenome | reverse complement strand
AACATAAAATTAAGTTTATAGGTCCATCACCTGATATGATTGAAAAAATGGGAGATAAAGCTACAGCAGTCTCTACTATGAACTTAGCTAAAGTCCCTACAATACCTGGTTCTGGTGGCGCTATTGATGATGAAAATGAAGCACTAAAAATAGCTTCAAAGATTGGTTTTCCAGTTATGGTAAAGGCATCTGCAGGTGGAGGCGGAAAAGGAATGAGAGCTGTCTGGGGGAAAAATGAATTTAAAAAGAGTTGGTCATCAGCAAAACAGGAGGCTGCTGCTGCATTTGGAAATGATGATATGTACATAGAAAAACTTATTCAAGAGCCTAATTCTGAGATGAGTATTATCTCTAAAAAGAATGGATGGGCAGAGCAGGACCCAAATTATTGGTGGGAATTAATTTGTATAGGTACAAAAAGAATCATAGCTGAGTCTGGAATTAGAAACAATCAAATTACTGGAATTGGTATTTCGTATCAAATGCACGGACTAGTAATTGTTGATGAAGATGGAAATTGCTTACGTAATTCAATAATATGGTGTGATGGTAGAGCTGTTGAAATTGGGAATAAAGCATTTAAAGAAATTGGGGAGGAAAAATGTTGCACTAACTTATTAAATTCACCTGGGAACTTTACTGCATCAAAACTTGCATGGGTAAAAAATAATGAACCCGAAATATATGACAGGATATATAAATTTATGTTACCTGGAGATTTCCTGAATTTTAAATTAACTGGTGAGTTTAATTCGACTGTTACAGGATTGTCTGAGGGTATGTTTTGGGATTTTAAAGAAAATTGTACAGCAGATTGGTTATTAAACTATTACCAAATTGACTCATCACTGACACCAAATATTGTTGAAAACTTTGAAGACCAAGGATATGTAACAAAATTAGCATCTGAAAAAACAGGCTTACCTATCGGTATCCCTGTAAAGTACAGATCTGGTGATCAACCAAATAATGCTGTAGCATTGAATGTTTTAAATGTTGGAGAGGTTGCAGCCACAGGTGGAACATCAGGAGTTTTGTATGCACTAACAGATCAATTAAAGTCAAAAGAATCACTGAGAATTAACAATTTTGCCCATGTAAATTACTCAGAACTCAACAAAATTGTGGGTAAATTGTTATGCATCAACGGAGCAGGTATTCAGTACAAATGGATAAAAAATTTGATCGGTTCTAGCTCTTACAATAAGATGAATGAAAGAGCAGGGAAAGTTGATATCGGTTCTAACAATTTACTTACATATCCGTTTGGTAATGGAGCTGAAAGAATTTTTGAAAATAAAGATATTGGTACTCATATTAAAAATCTTAATTTAAATATTCATAATTCAAATCATATATGTAGATCAAGTTTGGAGGGTATCGCTTTTTCCTTTGTTTATGGAATGGAAATCTTAATGAATGATAATTTTCAACCTAAATTACTCAGGTCGGGAAATGATAATCTTTTTAGATCCGAAATTTTTTCAAATACTATTTCTACACTGCTTGACAAAGAAATTGAAATTCATGATGTGACTGGCGCTTACGGCGCTGCAAGGGTCGCCAGTTTAGATCAAAATAATTTTGAATCATTTTCAAAAAATATCTCTAATAATGACTATATTAAGAGCTATGTACCCTCTCAAAAAAAGCAACAATATAGAGATGCTTATGAAACGTGGAAAATTAACTTAAAAAAACTAATCGATAAATAATTATGGCATTAATAGGTGACAAAGAATTTTTTAAAGGTGTGGGTAAAATTAATTATGAAGGTCCAGATTCAGACAATCCTTTGGCTTTCAAATATTACAATCCAGAATTAGTTGTAGCAGGAAAAACCTTAAGAGAACATTTTAAATTTGCTGTTGCATATTGGCATTCCTTCTGTGGAGTGGGAGCAGATCCTTTTGGGGCTGGAACCCAAATCTTTCCTTGGGATCAATCGAAAGATCCTTTACAAGCTGCAAAAGACAAAGCTGATGCAGCATTTGAGTTTATTTCAAAGATGGGGTTTGATTATTTTTGTTTTCACGATTATGATTTGATTCAAGAGGCAGATACATTTTCAGAATCCGAGGAGAGATTAAATTTTATTACCGATTATATTAAAGAGAAAAAGAAAAATTCAGGAATAAAACTACTTTGGGGAACTGCCAATTGTTTTTCAAACCCACATTATATGAATGGTGCTGCTACCAACCCTGATTTTGATGTTGTTGCAAGAGCAGGAGCACAAGTTAAATTAGCTCTTGATGCTACTATTGCATTAGATGGTGAAAATTATGTTTTTTGGGGAGGTCGCGAAGGATATATGTCATTGTTAAATACAGACATGAGCAGGGAATTAGATCATATGGCTCAATTTTTAAAAATGTGTCGTGATTATGCTAGATCTAAAGGATTTAAAGGTACTTTTTTCATTGAACCTAAGCCTATGGAACCATCTAAACATCAATATGATTTTGATACTGCAACATCAATTGGTTTTTTAAAAGAGTATGGTTTAGAAAAAGATTTTAAAATTAATATTGAGGTTAACCATGCTACTTTAGCTCAACATACATTTCAACACGAATTAACAGTTGCAGCTAAATCTGGAATGCTTGGAAGTATAGATGCTAACAGAGGTGACTATCAAAATGGTTGGGATACAGATCAGTTTCCAATAAATATTCAAGAAACCACTGAGGCTATGCTTGTTTTTTTAAAGGCGGGAGGTCTCAAAGGTGGTGGTGTAAACTTTGATGCTAAACTGCGTAGAAATTCTACGGATCTGGAAGATTTATTTATTGCCCACATTGGAGGAGCAGATACTTTTGCTAGAGCTTTAATTATAGCAGATAACTTACTAAAAAATTCACCACTCCCTGAGATGTTAAGAACNAGATATAAAAGCTTTGATACAGGTAAAGGAAAAAGTTTCGAGGATGGTAAGTTAGTTTTGGAAGATTTATATAAACTGGCTAAAGAAAATGGTAATTTAAAACTTACTAGTGCAAAGCAAGAATTAATTGAAAACATATTGTTTAACTACATAAAATAAATATTAATGGAAGAGACTAAAACAATTTTCGAAAGCCTTGACTGGGTAGTCTTGGGTTTATATTTTGCAATTTTAGTTGGTGTTGCTGTTTGGGTTGCACTACAAAAAAATAAAAATACAGAGGACTATTTTCTCGCTGGAAGAAATGTTGGTTGGTTTGTAATAGGTGCATCTATTTTTGCCTCCAATATAGGCTCTGAGCATGTAGTTGGCCTTGCCGGTACTGGTTTTTCTTCAGGGACACCACTTGCTCACTATGAATTACATGCTTGGATAGTTCTGTTGCTAGGATGGCTTTTTCTCCCATTTTACATAAGGAGTGGTGCTTTTACAATGCCTGAATTCCTTGAAAAAAGATTTGACAGTAGGTCTAGATGGTTTTTATCTGTATTTTCACTTTTTGCATATGTTTTAACCAAGGTATCTGTCACGATATATGCTGGTGGTATCGTTGTTTCAGAGTTATTAAACATAGATTTTTGGGTTGGTGCAATTGGCATTGTCATTTTTACAGGAGCGTATACCATTTTGGGAGGCTTGAGAGCTGTTGTATATACTGAAACATTACAAACTGTAGTTCTTATTATGGGCTCTGTTATTATTACCTATCTAGGATTTCAAGAAGTTGGTGGATGGACTCAATTAACTGAAACCGTAACTCAGGTTAGTCCTGAACACTTTAATATGTGGAGACCATGGGATGATCCTGATTTTCCATGGGCTGGACTATTGTTTGGTGGTACTATTGTTGGAATCTGGTATTGGTGTACCGACCAATATATAGTTCAAAGAACTTTGGCTGCTAATAACATTACCATAGGTAGGAGAGGGGCAATTTTTGGAGCTTATTTGAAACTACTCCCAATTTTGATTTTTTTAGTTCCAGGTATAATTGCTTTTGCACTAACAATTCAAAACCCTGAAGTTTTTAATGTTATGGACGTAAATGGTGTTCAGAAGGCTGATAGAGCCTTTCCAATGCTTGTTACTACCTTATTACCTGTTGGACTAAAAGGTTTAGTAGCAGGTGGTTTGATGGCTGCATTAATGAGTTCTTTGGCATCTGTATTTAACTCATGCTCAACGATATTTACAATCGATATTTATAAAAAAATTAGCCCCAATAAATCAGAAAAATTTTTAGTAAATGTTGGAAAAGTAGCAACTGTTGTTATTGTTGGTCTTGGTATTTTATGGATTCCAATTATGGAAAAAATTGGTGGTGGAGTTATGTATCAGTATTTACAAAATGTGCAAGCTTATATAGCACCACCAGTTACAACAGTGTTTTTACTTGGTATAATTTGGAAAAGAGTCAATGCTCAGGCTTCAATTGTAACACTATTTGCTGGATTGTTTTTATTAATCCTCAGACTCGGATCCGAAATTTATTATCAACCTGAGATTGTCTCTGGATCCGAAGTTGAAGGGTTTTTATTTTTATTCGCCACTATTAACTTTTCTTACATGGCAATTTGGATGTTTGCTTTTTCAGTAGCATTATGTATAACAGTTACTTTGATGACATCAGAACCTGATTACGAGAGAATAAAAGGTCTATCTTTTGGAACTATCCCAGTACATTTAAAAACTAATAAACAAAAGGATTATTCGAATATTGATATTGTACTTTCATTCGTTTTAGTTCTGATAGTTATAGGAATATGTATATTTTTCTCACCAATAGTGTTCTAAATTTGCGTGTAATAGTTTTTATATTGTTAAGTAATTTTATTTTTACTCAAAATAAAAATTCCATTAAAGATATTTTAATTGATAAAGAATACGATTCTAAATCTTTTTTTGTTGGAGCTACAATTGGACACGGTGAGCTTTTGAGACCCAATATTACTCAACTTTATTTGAGTGAATTTACATACTTGACCCCTGCAAATTCATTTAAACAAACAGCAATACACCCTAGTCCCGGTGTTTGGAATTGGAAAAAATATGATGATTTTATAGATTTTGCAGAAAAAAACAATTTAACACTTAGGGTTCATGGACCAGTAAGTCCACAAGCATCAAAGTGGGCCAAAAATGATAATAGAACCAAGGAAGAGTTACTTAAAAATATGGAAGAATTTTTTACAGAGCTGTGTATAAGATTAAATGATGAAAAAACTGTGAAATGGATGGATGTTGTAAATGAAACCGTACTTAGGAATGGTGAGTGGTTCAAGGAAAAACCGGGTGATTCTGCTTGGGAAAATCCATGGACTCAAATTGGTTTGAATGATGATGGTTTTCCAATCTACATTGTAAAGGCATTCGAAATAGCTAATAAATATGCACCGAATGTAAAGTTAGTATATAATCACAATGGTGGTATGGAGAGAAAAATGTGGGAAAAAGTATTAGAAACGATCACATATTTAAAAAATCTGGGATTAAGAGTAGATGGAATTGGATGGCAGGCCCATTTACGTGATAAAAATGGTGTGGGTTTGGTTAAGGAGGACTTGAATTATTTATCATATTTAATAGATTGGACACATGCCAATTCAATGGAATTCCACGTTACTGAACTTAATTATTGGTTAAATAATGAAAATCCAAAATCTATATCGGTTCAAAAAAGACAGGTTATTTCCTATAATAATATTGTCAATACATTAATATCAAAAAAAAATAATGGTGTTGTTACTCTGAATATTTGGGGTTTATTCGATCGAAGAGGACCTGGTGATTACCCTAAAAATATTCTTAGTTTATATGATCAAAATGGTAATCCTAAACAATCTTTATATGCTATAAAAAAATCTCTTATCAATAAGAGTACTAGCTTAATTTTTGAAAAATAATGATGCAAAAAGAATTTTTTTTAGTGATGTTAATTTTTTTCCTATCNTGCTCTGGCTCCAGTGATGATAATTCGGATATTAATAGTGATAAACAAAACAGACCGCCTACAGTTCAAAGTTTAACAGTCACTAGTGACGGTTCACCAATAAGTATAGTTTTGCAAGGCTCAGATCCTGACAATGACGATTTAACATACTCAATTGTTACAAATCCAACTAAGGGTTCAATTGATTTATTATCGAACAATGCCACATACACGCCTACAACTAACGCTTATGATTCTGACTCATTCACCTACAAAGCAAATGATGGAGAGCTTGATAGTAACATTGCTACTGTCTATATCACTTTGCCAAACGCTCCTGTAGTTGAAGAACCAAGNTTCAAACAACTTGTNAGTGAAAATTATGATAAAAGTAAATTTGCTTTTGGTGCAACACTAAATTATTATCAACTAGATTCTAATGTTGAAGAACTTTTTCTATCGGAGTTTGATTACACAACTCCTGAAAATTCATTTAAACAATCAATAGTACACCCAGAGCCTGGAGTTTGGAAATGGGACAGGGTTGAAGCATTCCTAAATTTCTCAAACGCAAATAATATTAAAATGAGAGTACATGGCCCAATTGGTCCTCAGTCCTCCACTTGGGCAAAAACTGATTCAAGAACGGCTGAGGAATTATCTCAGGTTTATGAGGATTTTTTGACTGAACTGTGTAAAAAGATTAATGGAAACAGTAACATTTTATGGATGGATGTCGTGAATGAAACTATAGATTCTAACGGAAATTGGACAGATAAAAGGAATGGAACCAATCAATGGGAAAATCCATGGACACAGATTGGTAAAAATGATGATGATATACCACTTTATATNATAAAAGCTTTTGAAATTGCCCAGCAACATGCTCCAGATATTAGTTTAGTATTTAATCAACATGCTGGAATGCAACCTGCTATGTGGAATAAAGTCAAAGAAACTATTTTATATTTAAAAAATAAGGGGCTTCGAATAGATGGTTTGGGATGGCAAGGCCATCTGAGGGATAATGTTGTTTTATCTTTAAACCAATCTAAATTAAATTATCTTTTGTCAATTATTGATTGGGCTCATGAAAATGATTTAGATTTTCACATTACTGAAATTGATTATCGAATGACGAGTGACCCGCCAAACAGTAATGAGTACAATCGACACGCAAATGGTTATGCGAATATATTAAAAGCCATTATTGCAAAGAGAAACAATGGTGTTGTAACATATAATACGTGGGGAGTATATGATAAGAATGGACCTGAGAATCATGAGTATAAATACATCTACGATTCCAATTTGAATCCAAAAAAGGCAGTAGAGTTATTAAAAAAGACACTCAAAAATAAAGAGACAGATTTTACATATTTAGACTGATCTTTTTAGCGTAATAGAGGTTATTTCAGGCCATATTCCAACCCTACCTGGAAAAGCAAGTACTCCAAAACCTCTATTTACATTTAGGTATCTTCCTTTATGAGTATATAAACCTGCCCAATATTTGTATACCCATTGTACTGGACTCCACTTGATAACCCCGGGAATTTCTATTCCAAATTGCATACCGTGCGTATGACCAGAAAGTGTTAAATCAAATTTTTTCGAGTGATCCTTCAAAACTCTTTCCCAATGTGTCGGATCATGAGACAAAACAATTTTAAAATCCTTATCAGAAATATTTTTAATAGACTTCTCGATATCACCCAATTGATTAAATCTTGCACCCCAATTTTCTACTCCAATAATGGCTATATTTTCATCACCCCTAATGATATGTTTATTTTCATTCATTAATACCCTAAAACCTATTTTTTTTTGTATTTCTAATAGATTTTTAAAGTTTTCCTCTTTTTCAATTTTACTTGACCATCGTTGGTAATCACCATAATCGTGATTTCCTAGAACCGATATCATATCGTCTTTAGCTTTTAATTTTGAAAAAGATTTAACCCATGGTTTAACCTCATCGAAGCGATTGTTAACAAAATCTCCAGTAAATAGAATTAAATCAGGATTTTCATCATTAATCATTTTAATTGCCTTGTCAACCATATTTTTATTTTCTAAACTACCACAGTGAAAGTCTGAAAGTTGGATTAGTTTATAACCATCAAACTTTTTAGGTAAATTTTTAAAGTGTATTACATGGTTAATTACTCTGTATCGATATTTCCCAAAAAAAATTCCATCAAACCCAATTGGAAGTGTCAATGAAGAAAAAATTAAACTTAATTTACTTATTAATGCGCGTCGCTTTAAATTAACTCTTGATTTTGTATTGATTTTACTTTTTATAAAATTAAAAAGACGAAAAACGTCTTCTATTAAAATGACAGGTAATGATATTGTTTTAGCTACCAAGAATAGAAAAATTATTGTCAAATAATAAGAAAAGACTCTTGAGCTGGAGCTAATTTCGAAGGTAAAAGAATATATAATGAAAAATAGATATAATGAAAGAAAAGTAAAAATGTAAATTAATCTAGATTTCTTATTTAATGCCTTTTTAATACCTACATAGAAATAGAATTCAATAAAAACTATTATGAAAAAGAAAATAATTAATGAAATTATCAAAATAATTTATTGGTTTAGGTCTTGTAATTTATTTATAAATATAAATGATGAGCTTTACGATGAATATTGCTAAATTAACATTTATATGCGATTAATCGAAATTAACAAAATTGCAGAAGCATCAGAAAAAATTTCAGCTTTAGTTAGGGCCACCGAGTGTCAAAAATCAAATTACTTCTCCAACCTGTTTAAGACAAATATTTTTTATAAAAGAGAGGATCAACAGATAATTAAGTCATTTAAAATTAGGGGGGCTTACAATAAAATTTTATCACTTGACAATAATGATCTCAATAAAGGTTTGGTTTGTGCTAGTGCGGGGAATCATGCCCAAGGTTTTGCATTATCGTGCAGTCACTTAAATAAAAAAGGGACAGTATTCATACCTAGAAGTGCACCGCAATTAAAAATAGAGCGTGTCAGCCAGTTTGGTGGAAAATTTATTGATATAAATATTCATGGCCTCAATTTTTATGACGCTTATGATGAAGCTAAAATATTTACAAAAAACAATGATATGGTCTTTATACATCCTTTCGATGATATGAAAGTCATTGAGGGACAAGCGACACTTTTTCTAGAAATGATTAACCAAGTTGATTTTAATATTGATTATTTGTTTGTGCCAATTGGTGGAGGTGGATTATTATCAGGAGCTCTAAATGTTTTTAAACAACTTTCTAGATCAACAAAAATAGTTGGAGTTCAAGTTAAGGGAGCTCCTGCTATGAAAAAATCACTTGAAGCACACAAATTGATATCATTGACAGATGTCGATAACTTTGTTGATGGGGCTGTAGTTCGTAAGGTAGGTAAACTAACTTATGATTATTGCAAGAATTATCTAGATGAAATTGTTATTGTAGATGAGGGAGAAATATGTCATAATATACTTCTTTTATCACAAAATGAAAAAATAATTGCTGAACCAGCAGGTGCAATGTCAATTGCTGCGCTAAGAAAGTATAAAAACAAAATAAAAAATAAAAATATCATGTGTTTGATATGCGGCGGAAACAATGATCCAAAGAGATTGCCAGAAATTGAGAAAAGGTCTGAGGAGTGGCTCGATAAGGCGAAAAAATGAAACTAATTAAAGTTTGCGGAGAGACGGGGATTCGAACCCCGGCGACAGTTACCCGTCGACAGATTAGCAATCTGCTCCATTACCACTCTGGCACCTCTCCAAAAGTTTTCAAATTTAAGTTTTTTTAAATGTTTTTGGTCAGTTTTTTAACTAAATCATTTTTATTAAAAAAAACTTTACCAATGACTTTAAAACTTGTGTATGTTGGAATTGCCAATATCATTCCACCAATACCAAACAATAATCCACCAGAAATAATAACAATAAAAATTTCAAGAGGATGTGATTTTACTGAATTTGAAAAAATATAGGGTTGACTAATAAAGTTATCAATTAGTTGTGCTATTAAGTAAAAAATAGAGATGTAAAATGATGTTGGTGCAATAACATCACTAAAGTCTTGACCTAAATTACTTGTCATTGAAAGAAAAATCATCAAAAAGATACCAATGAGTGGCCCTACATATGGAATTAAGTTCAATATGGCGCAAATTAGTGCAATTACTAAGGCATCTTTAATTCCAAAAATTAGTAGCGTAAAAGTATAAATGATAAATAATATTGATACTTGCACAATTAACCCAATAAAATATCTTGATAGCAAAACTTTTATCGTTTCAATCGATTTTTTTATTCTCGTTTTTAATTTTTTTGGAAATAATAAAACAACACTATCCTCAAAATAAATTCCATCTTTAAGTAAAAAAAATGAAATAAAAAGGACAGAGAGGATTCCGATTGTTATTGAACCCAAAACTGAACCTATCCAATTCAAAATACTTGGTATGATCTCAACACTATTTTTAGTGAGACTTTCTAAGTTTAAAATTGATTCGTTCAGAGAAATATTAAAACCCAACAGGTATTGATTTAATTCAGTGTATAAAAGATTTAATTTGTCATTTAGTGAATTTGTGTTGAGTAGAGATAGGTTTTTACCCTGTTCTAAAACAAGTGGCACTAAAAGAGATATTAGACCAGCAATTATCAATGAGAGAAGCAATAATGCTAATATGCTTGATAATGTGGTGTTAAATTTTAATTTATTATTTAAAACTTTAACAACAGGTCTTAAAATAAGAGATAATACACTTGCAATTAGAATGTAACCAATTACAATTTTCAATTTTATTAATAAAAAAATTACTAAAGCAGCTAATGTAATGTAAGTTAAGAGCTTTAGTGCTATTTTATCATTAACTGTTTTCATGATGCGCAAATATATTACTTAAAACTTGAAAAAGCACTAGAGACTACAATCGCTGCAGTTTCGGATCTTAATCTATTGTTCCCCAGCGACAATGGTTCAAAGTCATTTTTTACTGCATAATCAACTTCATCTTTGTTAAAATCACCCTCAGGCCCAATCAAAACCACAGTAGACTCTTGAATTTTTGTGAGATTTAAGACTGGGATTTTTTTTATGTCTTGACATGTAGATATGAATTTATATTTTTCATTTGAGTTGTTACAGAATGTTTCAAAAAGTTCCAATTCATTTAATTTTGGCATATAATATTTTATTGATTGTTTCATTGCTGAGATGATTTTATTTGTTGATCTCAACATGTTTANACCTTTTTTTAACGTATTCTTGCTGACAATTGGTGTAATTTCCTTAATTCCAATTTCTGTTGCCTTTTCTAAAAAAAATTCAAACCGAGTTGGTGACTTCAAAAGGCACATACCAATATGTAAATTATTCGAATGAGCTGTTTTGAAAAGCTTTTTAATTTCGAAGTAAATTTTCTTTTTTTCAATTCTTTCTATTTGACTTTCGAACCCATAACCTTTTCCGTTAGTAAACTTAATTATGTCTCCTTCTCTTTTCCTCATAACTCTTGTAATATGTTTTAAATCTTCATCACATATTGCAAAGTTCGTTGTGTTTTCATCAATTTTTGAATTATAAAAAAGTTCCATTACATTTTATACTTGGCATCTGAGACAGCATTTAACATTCCAAAATTTTTGGTTTTATATTTTAAATATCCAACGATGGCAATCATTGCTGCATTATCTGTTGTGTATTCCAATTTTGGAAAATAATGATTGATATTTTTCATATTGGATTTGAAACGCTCTCTAATCATTGAGTTCGCTGATACGCCACCGCCATACACAATATTTTTAACATTAGTTATTTTTATTGCTTTCTCTACTTTTCGATATAAAATTTCTGAGATTGTATATTGTAGAGATGCACAAAGATTATATTTCTCTCTTTGTATAAATCCCGGTTCTTTCTTTTCTTGTGTTTCAACAAACCTTTTAAAGTTTGTTTTCAGTCCGCTAAAACTGAAGTTAAGTTCTTGAACTTTCGGAATTGTAAAATAAAACTTTTTGTGATTTCCTTTCTTTGACATCCTATCTATGGATGGTCCAGAGGGGTAACTTAGGCCTAGAATTTTACCACACTTGTCAAAAGCTTCTCCGATTGAGTCATCAATCGTTTCACCAATTATATCCATATCGAAATAATCATTACACCTTATAATTTGTGTATGACCACCTGAGATATTTACACCTAAAAATGGAAAATCACATTTTTGATTGCTTCCATCGTGTATAAAATGTGACAATATATGTGCTTGCATATGATGAACCTCAATCAGTGGGATATTTAAACCAATGGATAGTGATTTAGCGAAAGATCCACCTACTAATAGTGAGCCTAATAAACCCGGTCCTCTGGTATAAGCAATTGCATCTATATCTTTTTTTCCGATATTTGCCTTATCAATGGCCTGTTGTACAACTGGAACAATATTTTTTTGATGAGCTCTTGATGCTAATTCCGGAACAACTCCTCCATAATTTTGGTGGACTGTTTGATTAGCAATAATGTTTGACAGAACCCTGTTGTCCTGAGTTACAGCTGCTGATGTTTCATCACATGAAGATTCAATTCCAAGTATTGTAACAGGCATAATTGTTGTAAATTTTATTTAAAGAATTATTATCAAAAATAAAAAATCAAATATTAAAAGAATTTTTTTTTCAATACTAATAGCTCTTGTAGCAATTTTTGTTGTTGGTTTTTATTTGGTTGAAAAAAATCTATCCTCTATAATAGCGTCAAATATTTCATCTAATAATTTTGATTTTTCTTTGAAGGATATAAATCTGAACCTAAATGGGAAAGTCTCAGTTAATGATTTTATCATTTACAATAAAGAAAAAGATACTGTGTTGTATGCCAAATCATTTAGTGCAAGTCCAACAGAACTGGTTAATTATATCAATAATGAAAAGTCAAGTTTCAAGAGCTTGAATCTTAATGGTGGTTTTATTAATGCGAATAATTTCAATTCATCTGTTTTACTAACATCAAATCAAAATGGTTTAGAAATTATAGACAATTTTAAATTTGTTAGTATTCAAAATATTGGAATTACAGATTTTGACATTTTGATAGATCAACAGGGAAAAAAGTATATCATATCAAATGATGAAATTAAAATAGAAAATCTTTTGATTAAGAACAGTCAGATTCAATTTTCAGTTTCTGATTTCAAGTCAAAAATTAATGCCAAAGAGGTATCAATTCTTTCAGATGTGTTGATTAAGGATAGTGATGTAAAACTTGATTTTGAAAAGTTTTCCTATGGCAATTCTATTTTTACTGGAGTTATTCATTTAAAAAATGTAAATGAAATCAAAAAATTTAAGTATAACGGTTATTTTAAAAATTCAACTCTAAATAGTTCTGATTTTAAAACTCCAATAACTGATCTGGATATTCAAATAGAGTCTTTTTTTGAGGGAAATATTGATGAGATTAAATTTAAAGATTTAAATGCTAAAAGTTTAGATAATGAATTGATTACAGATTTATTTGTTAGATTTTCTGAAAGCTTTAATGATTCTGATATTGCATTTGAACTCAAGAGTTTTAACTCATCAACAACTTTTATTTATTCTTTATTTCCAGACTTATTTGGTACAGTTATTCCTTCGGCTTTTAAAAATATTGGAAAACTAGAAATGGATGGAATTTTTACCAAAAATGATGATATTATACTTTCCAATGCAAACATTAAAACTGAATTCGGTGTGATTGATTATGACATTAAACTCTCCAATCTTAAAAATATAAATATTGCAAAATACCAAGGAAGTTTTAATGGCAATAGTTTTGATTTAGCAAAAATAATCAACCTTCCTTTTGAACTTCAGTCTGACTTTAGCTTTAGTATTGATGGTCAGGGTTTTGATGAAGAAAACTTAAGATCATCTGTTGTTGGTCAAATGAATAACGTTATTATTAATAACTATCCTTATAAAAAAATCATGATTAATGGGGATGTTAGTGACAAACAGTTTACGGGCTCTTTAATTGTTGATGACAACAATTTGAATTTAAATTTCGATGGATTGATTAATTATTCCAATGATTTGGTTGAATATGATTTTAATGCAAATATCAAAAAGGCAAATCTAAATGAAATTAACCTCAGTAAAGTCAAGAAACAATCCGTTTTTGGTAATATTAGTGCAAAACTAGTTGGAGAGAATTTTCAATCAATGATAGGTGATATATCTTTTACTGATTTTATTTTAAATGGTATCGATGATGAATACCAATTTGAAAATTTAACTATTCAATCAAGGATTAACAACGAAAAAAGATTTTTTAATATAAACTCTGAAGATGCAGTTTCAGGAATTCTTATTGGAGACTTTAATTTTTTACTTCTACCAACCCTTATGAAAAATTCAATTCTTTCGGGGTATAACAATTATTCGCCTTCAAAAAATAATAGTGAATTTGATTTGAGTTTTAATTTGAATTTAAAGCCAAAATTCGCGAATATTATCAGCAAAAAATTTACCATAGACCAAAACACCTTCCTGAGCGGAGAATTTGATACTGATAATTATAACATAAAAATTCAAACACCGAGTTTGGAATTTTCTAAAGTCATAGTAGATGACTTTACACTCAATATCTCAAATAACTCTGGGAATATAAATATCAGCACTGTAAAATCTAATTATTTTAATGGAGAAAATATTGAAATTTCTCTAGCAAAAATTGGAGATTTTACCAATGTGGATCTAAATTTCAAACAATTAGATAATAGTTCTGGTTCTCTACAATTTGAGCATACAATTAATCCTAACCAACGATCTGAATTTCTAATCAAAGAATTAGCATTTGTATTTAATGGAACAGATTGGCAACTAAAAAAACAATCTAAAGGCAGAGCTAGTAATTTATTAATCATCGGTGATAAGTACACTGAACTAAAACCTACGAATATTTTTTCATCAGATCAAAGTATTGGGTTTAACTATTTTGATGATGAGAATGATTTTGTTTTCTCATCTGATTTTGATAATGTAGAGTTTTCCTCTATAGTACCTAAACCAAAAAATATTTTTTATGAAGGAAAAATTAATGGTTCAATTCAGCTCGAGAAATCTGATGGTCTCTATCTTGGAAGCTCAGATGTAAGTATTGGGTCTTTTTCCGCAAATGGTAATGTTTTAGGTGATGCTAGTCTATCTATTGCTAATTCATTAAATCAAGATAGTTACAATTTGGAGTTCATAATTAAAAATAAACGTAATAATATTTTTGATCTAGCCGGTGTTTTTAAGATTGAAGATGATGATTATCCAATGAACTTCAAATTAATTACAAGAAATTTTAATATTGCACCATTCTCAGCAATTGGAGAAAATGTTCTTCAAAATTTTAAGGGTTATTTTAACTCTGATATTGATGTTACAGGAACTTTCTACAAGCCTATTTTTGAGGGTTACATTAATGCCGTAGATTCCAGCTTTGATGTTCCATACCTTGGTTTACGCTATGGTTTTGTGGATGACCCGACTTTTACTCTAAATAATCAGACTATAAATATTAAAGATTTTACTTTAAATGAAAAAAAATCAAATACGAGTGGAGTAATGAGTGGAAAAATATCCCACAACAGATTAAAAGATTGGTTTTTAGATTTTAAAATTGAATCTAATAATCTACTAGCACTAAATACCCAATCATCTGAAAATGAATATTACTATGGTACAGGATTTTTAAACGGTTCTGCTTATTTTATTGGACCAGGAAAAGATTTAGATATAGAAATTAATGGTGCTACTCAAGAAAATACAAAAATTATAATTCCAATTAGATATGGTGATGGTTTGGATCAATTGTCTTACCTAACATTCAAAGAGAATAATAACGACTCAACAACAAATTTATTAAATCAAGGCTTAGAAGTTTTTTTAAATATTAATATCAATAAAAATGCTGAGATCGAAATTATATTTGATGAAAAAACTGGCTCTAAAATTTCTGGGTTGGGGGAGGGTCAATTCAATATAATTTCTGACTACTCTGATAATTTTACTATTGATGGAGAGTTTACTCTTGAAACTGGATATTATTTTTATAAGAATTTTGGTATTGTTGAAAGAGTTTTTGATTTAAATAAAGGGGCAAACATAGTATGGAACGGCGATCCATATAAGGGAATCATTGATGCGAAAGCTAGATATAATGTCCCTGGTGGGGCAAATCCTGCACCATTAATTCAGAACACCTCATTCAATAGAAAAATTCCTACATACGTAGATGTAGAGCTTCAGGGTGAGCTATCTAATCTTGAAACTCCAAATTTTGAAATTATTTTTCCAAATACGAGTGGTTCAATAAAATCGGAGTTAGATTATTATCTAAATGATTCTGAAAAAAAACAAACCCAAGCCATATCTTTGATATCACAAGGTTATTTCTTAGATAATTCATCCTCAAGTCTTGTATCAACCCAAACAATAACAAATAATTTGTTTCAAAGAGCTTCAGGGATTATTGATGATTTACTTGGTGGTGATGATGATAAAATGAATTTGGGTATTAATTATGAGCAGGGTGATAAGTTTTCAACCTCAAGTCTTCTTAACAGGGATAGAATTGGTCTTTCACTCCAAAGTGAAATAAGCGATAAGATTTTAATTAATGGAAAAATTGGAGTTCCAGTCAGTGGGACGGAAGAAAATGTAATTCTTGGAAATGTTCAAATAGACTTTTTATTAAACAATTCAGGCAGTTTAAGAGCAAAAGTTTTTAATAAAGAAAATGAATACCAGTTTTTCGGAGATGAAATTGGTTTTACACAGGGAGTGGGTATTTCATATGATGTTGAATTTGATAGTTTCTCAGAGTTAATATCAAGTTTAAAAAAGAGTAGAAAAGAGAAATAATCTTTATATTTAAATTACAACAACAATTTACCATGAAACAAAATATTATCCCTAAAAGGTTATTTACTGCTAGTTGCTTTGCATTAATAACAACTGCAATGACTTTTGCAATAAGAGTTAAATTAGAAATGGTCTTTAATCAAGACTATTTGCTTACGTTAGAAGAAATTGGTTATGCTTTTGCACCTGCTTTTTGGGGATTTACATTAGCAATGATGATAGGAGGGTTTTTTGTTGATTTATTTGGAATGAAAAAGATAATGAACATAGCCTTTTTTGGTCATTTGACTGGGATTATCGTAACAATTTTAGCAAGAGATTATATTACATTATTTTGGGGCACTACTCTGATTGGAGTAGCAAATGGAATGGTTGAAGCAGCTTGTAATCCTCTTGTTGCGACACTTTACCCAAATGAAAAGACTAAAATGTTAAATAGATTTCATGTTTGGTTTCCCGGCGGAATAGTTATTGGGGGAGTGCTTGGATTTATAATTATGGATTTGATGGGACTAAGTTGGATGATTTTAGCAGGTACATTATTGATCCCACTTTTGATTTATGGTTTTTTATTTTTTAATGTTCAATTTCCTAAAACCGAAAGGGTAACTAGCGGAGTTTCTTACAGAGATATGATTAAAAATTGTTTTCAACCACTTTTTATTTTCATGTTATTATGTATGATGTTTACAGCAGCAACTGAGCTTGGTACCACTCAAAGAATTGAGGTTTTGTTGGGAAAATCTTTGGAATCTCCAATTTTAATATTGGTTTTTATAAATGGATTAATGGCTTTAGGAAGGCTTTACGCTGGACAAATTGTTCATAAACTAAGTATTACAAAAGTTTTATTATTTTCCGCAATATTCTCTTGCTTAGGTTTGCTTTTACTTGCTAACACAAGTGGTGCGATGACATTTTTAGCTGCTGCAGTTTTTGCAATTGGTGTTTGTTATTTTTGGCCAACTATGCTTTCTTTTGTCTCCGAGAAAATTCCCGAAAGTGGAGCCCTAGGTTTATCATTAATGGGTGGGGCTGGAATGTTATCTGTCTCCTTTGTTTTACCGCAAATGGGCAAGTTAATGGACTCTAATACTACAGGATCAGAATTACTATTATTATATGCATATATTCCTGCAACATTAATTGTTGCATTTCTAATTCTTCATATTTATGTTAAAACAAAAAAAATATGAAAAAAAAAATTAGATTAGGTTTTATCGGTGGTGGGCACAATTCCCTTATAGGTATACTTCACAAAGTATCAGCGTACATGCACGACAAATATGAAATCGTTGGAGGTGTTTTCAATTCTAAATATGATGATAGTCTTGAGTCTGCTCGACAAATTGGTATCAGTAAAGATAGAATATATAAAGATGTAGATGATATGATTGCGGTTGAGAATAAAATACCAACTGAATCAAGAATTGAAGCAGTTTGTATTTTAACTCCAAATAATTCTCATTTTGAGATTGCAAAAAAATTTCTTGAAAATAAATATCACATAATATGTGAAAAACCGCTAACAATTTCATTAGGTGAGGCCAAACACCTACTCTCCATCAAAGAAAAAAATAATTTAGTTTTTGCAGTTACACATACTTATACTGGCTATCCNATGGTCAGACAAATGACAAAAATGATTTCAGAGGGTNTAATAGGAAATATTCAGAGAGTTGATTCTCAATATTTACAGGGTTGGATTAATCCAATAATTCATGAAAAGAAAAAAAGAAAAAGTTCATGGAGATTAGATCCAAAAATTAGCGGAATAAGTTCATGTGTTGCTGATATTGGAACTCACGCATTTAATATGCTTGAACTAGTTACTGGTTTAAAGGTTCATAAAGTACTTTCTGATATAAACAGTCTATACAATGATAATCCACTTGATATAGATGCTAATATTTTAGTTAGAATGAATAATGGTGCAAAGGGAGTGATTAGATCAAGTCAAATTGCAACGGGTGAGGAAAATAATTTAAGAGTTAATATATATGGAGATAAAGGTTATTTAAAATGGCAACAAGAAAATCCAAATAAACTTTACTTTTTAAAAGAAAATGAACCAATAAAGGTTCTAAAACCAGGACATGAGTATAATTATCCAATTACCCTAAATTCATCAAAGTTACCACCTGGGCATCCAGAGGGCATATTTGATGCAATGGGTAACATTTATTTAGGCGCTGCAAAAGCTATTCGAGGTGAAAATTTTTACGATCATGAATTTCCTACTATTTCTGAGGGAGTCAGGGGAATGGATTTTATTGAAAAAGTAATTGATTCTCACAATAGAGGAAACGTTTGGCTAGAATTAGAAAAATAACTTAATCCTTTCCAAAATTTAACTTAATTTTACGAAAGAATAAATGAAGACTATAGGAGTTTTAACATCTGGAGGTGATTCACCTGGTATGAATACAGCCCTGAGATCTATTGTTAGAACTTGTGCGCATTATAAAATCAAATGTGTTGGTATAGTTAGAGGATATTCCGGGCTCATAGAAGACAATACCAAAGTGCTTAATACAAGAAGTGTTAGGGGTATTATAAACAANGGAGGTACATTTTTATATTCAGCAAGATGTGATGAGTTTATAGAGGCCTCAGGTAGAAAAAAAGCCTACAAAACATTAAAAAATAATAATATTGATGGTTTAATTGTCATTGGAGGAGACGGCTCTTTCACTGGAGCTTTAAAACTTAAAGATGAATTCAATTTTCCCGTAATAGGAATACCAGGCACAATCGATAATGATATATTTGGAACATCACACACATTAGGGTATGATACTGCTTTGAATACCGTAATGGACGCTATCGACAAAATCAGGGATTCTGCTATTTCACATGATAGATTATTTTTTGTTGAGGTAATGGGTAAAGATGCTGGCTACATTGCTATGAGATCTGGAATTGCTATTGGTGCCCAAGAAATTTTAATACCTGAGGTTAATACCAAGATTAATGATCTGATAGATTCACTTAAAAATAGTAAGAAATCTGGAAAAACCTCTAGTATTATTGTAGTTGCCGAGGGATATAAACCAGGTAAAAATGTATATCAAATAGCTGATGAAATTCAAGAGAAATTGCCTAATTATCAAGTACGAGTTTCTGTTTTGGGGCACATACAAAGAGGTGGAAGACCTAGCTGTTTTGATAGAGTTTTGGGAACAAAAATGGGTGTTAAGGCTGTTGAATTATTAAAAAATGCCAAAACAGGAATAATGGTTGGTACTCAGCATGGAAAAATTGTAACAGTTCCACTGAAAAAAGCCATCTCTGAAAAAACAAAAATTGATAAAGATTTGCTGAGAATCTCAAAAATAATGAACACTTAAATATAAAGCATGAAAAAAATTAAAATTGGAATAAATGGTTTTGGAAGAATTGGCAGAATGGTTCTAAGATCTGCTGTTACTAGGGGAGATGTTGAAGTTGTTGCTATAAATGATTTATTAGACATTAAACACCTTGCATATTTACTAAAATACGACTCGGTTCATGGCGTTTTTGATGCNAAAATATCACATGATGAAAATCATCTATTTGTTAATGATCAAAAAATTATAATATCTGCACTAAGAAATCCCAATGAAATTTTATGGGATAGAAAAGGGGTTGATGTTGTTCTTGAATGTACAGGTCTTTTTACAACTTATGATACAGCTAAGCTTCACCTCGATGGAGGAGCACCTAAAGTTGTAATTTCAGCACCATCTAAAGATGCTCCAATGTTTGTCATGGGAGTTAACCACAATGAGGTTAAGAACTCTGATTTGATTATATCTAATGCTAGTTGTACAACAAATTGTTTGGCGCCACCAATTAAAGTATTAAATGATAATTTTGGAGTTGAGGAAGCATTGATGACAACAGTGCATGCTGTCACTGCAACTCAATTTACCGTTGATGGTCCATCAAAAAAGGATTACAGAGGAGGAAGAAGCTCGCTGCTAAATATAATTCCTGCCTCTACCGGAGCTGCAAAAGCCGTAACAAAAGTTATACCATCTCTTGAGGGAAAAATAACTGGTATGGCATTCAGGGTACCAACTGCAAATGTTTCTGTTGTTGATTTAACTGTAAAGTTGTCAAAAGAAACCTCGTATGAAGAAATTATGAAAGTAATGAAAAATGCCTCTCAAAATGAGATGAAAAATATACTAGGTTTTACGGACGAGGACGTAGTTTCTCAAGATTTCATAGGTGACGCAAGAACGTCAATTGTTGATTCCAAAGCTGGTATTCAGCTAAATTCGAAATTTTATAAAATTATATGCTGGTATGATAATGAAGCAGGCTATTCAAATAAATTAATCGATCTTGCCATTCACTCAAATGGTTAATCTCTGATATGAAACTCATAGTTGATAGTGGTTCTACAAAAACTGATTGGATTGGTGTTGATGAAAATGATTCTAAAGTGTTTGAAACCCAAACACTTGGTCTAAACCCTCAAGTTTTAACAAGTAACATTATTAAGGAAAGAGTTATAAATAACTTTGAACTTTATCAAAGCAGAAAAAAAATTACTCATTTATATTTTTATGGAGCTGGATGTGGAACTGAACCGCCTAGAATACTCATAAAAAAAGTTTTTGAGTCAATCTTTTCTAATGCATCNATTACTGTTAAAGAGGATACATATGCAGCTGTATACGCATGCTCAGATAAAGGTGAGAGGTCTATTGTTTCCATAATTGGTACAGGTTCTAATTGTACATATTTTGATGGTGAAAAAATTATTCAGAAGGTTACCTCCTTGGGTTATATATTAATGGATGATGCCAGTGGAAATTATTTTGGCAGACAACTAATAAGAGATTATTTTTTTGAAAAAATGCCCTCATCTGTCTCCAAAGAATTCTACAGAAAATACCGATTAGACGCTAGTGAGGTAAAAGATAGGCTTTACAAACAACCAAACCCAAACACATATCTTGCTAAATTTGCCAAGTTTATAATAGAAAATAAAGACTTAAACTACTGTAATAAATTAATTACAAAAGGATTTAATCTTTTTGTTAAAAATCAGATTGAACAATTTGACGACTGCAAACAAATCCCTCTTCATTTTGTTGGGTCAATCGGATTTTATTTAAAAGATGAGCTTGAGAAAGTTCTCAAAAAAAATAACCTAAAATTGGGTAAGGTTTTGAAAAGACCAATTGAGGGGCTTGTTAATTACCACCTCAAAAATATCTAGTTATTAAATACTGCAATCATATCGATCTCAACATTCACCCCTAATGGTAGTCCACTAACCTCAATTGTTGTTCTTGCTGGTGGATTTGATTTAAAGTAAGAGCCATAGACATTGTTCACTGCTGAAAAATCGTTCATGTTTGTCAAATATATTTTTGTCCTAACAACATTATCGAACATTAAACCAGCCTCCTTTAAGATATTTTCGATATTTTTCATTATTTGGGTGGTTTCATCTTCAATATTACTTTTAATGATTGTATTCGATATTGGGTCAATTGCTACTTGACCAGAAATGTAAAGCGTATTGCCAGCTCTAACAGCTTGGCTGTAGGGACCCACAGGCTTTGGAGCATGATCACTATTTATAATTGTTTTCATATTTGTTTGTTGATATATAGACGGACNATATAAAATTAAAAAAATAAATAAAAATTTTTTCATTATTACAATCTTTTATCAGGCTCTCTTCTTTTGTCGTATTTAAGGTCACTAAGGAATCCTGACTTAATACCAATGAAAAAGTACCAAGATTCTCTGTTACTGAACGGCACCCAGCTAAAATTCATTTTCCAGCTATCTAAATCTCGTTCAAATCTTAACTGTGTATAAGTAAATCCTTTGTTTTTAAAATCATATCCTGATGAACCACCAACTTTCCATTTTTTTGAGAGCATAATATTTCCAGAGAACATTAATGAATTGTTTCCAATCCTTTTTTGTCCTCTGTTGTTCAAGTATGTTAATGAGTGTGCAAATCTAAAATCCCATTGTATCTTATTATTGTACTCAGCAGTATTTTCATTTTTCTCGTCATTTAGATCTTCATTATCGAAAGTACTCCTGGATAGGTCGTCACTAGAACCAAATAAGTCATCGGCTCTTCCTCCACCAGTTAAGTTTTCAACATTATCTTTATTTGAACCCTCCCCTAAAGATTTACTATCAATAGAAAAAGACATATTTATGTTAGCACTTGTCATTCTAAATAATTTTCCATTTTTGATATTTAGCTTATCAATCCTGGCGCCTAACTCATTTATTTGATAAGGATCAAATGTTGCTCCTAGATTAATNTTTAATTTATTATTGAAAAGATTAGTTCCCCCAGTCATTCTAACAGGACTAAGTTTTAATGAATCAGCTGCTAAATTGTAACTTGTTGATAAGTTAAGGTTATTTAGAATTGTTATTTTTTTTGGTTCAGATGCTAAACTATCTTTTGACCTAACCTTAGCTTCAAGATTATTGCTTATTTGCAAACCAATAGAACTTGAATATGTTTTAGATGGTGAACCAAAAAAATTTTCTTCAAACCTTGTGTATTCTGCTGTATTTCCGTTAGCGTCAATAATGTATGTATCGTAGTATTCGTCAAAGCTTGGTCTTATACTATAATTAATTGATGGTCTAATTACGTGTCTTATAGCTTCAATTTTCGATTCCTTTTTAAAGTTAAACAAACCATACACTGTTGTGCCTATACCCATTCCAAAGTTATATTGACCAAATCTATCAAAGCCTTTTATTTCTATCTTTTCACCTGAACTTTCTGTCTCTGGATCATAGTCGCTCCTTTGTAATGTAGATCCAGTCCATACTTCTTCATAGTTTCCACTCATACTTACACTGAGATGTTTCAAAAGTTTGAAATTTGTACTAACTGGAATTGTATGTCTCATTCCATATTTGGCATCATCAAACATTTCTTTTTTTAAGAAAAGAGAGTCTGTCGTTGTAATTCGATTTTCTCCCCTAAAATTATATTGCATGTTAATATTTTTTAAAATGCCTTTTTTTTGACTATTTCTTTTAACAAATGGATATATTCTTTCCATACTGCCTTGAAAAGTTGGCAAAACTAAGTTCACACTATTGGATCTTGTGTTTTGAGAGTGTGAAGCACTAATTGACATATTAACAGATGGATATCCTCTGAATGTTTTTGAATAAGAGACAGATGAGTTTAAGGAATTATTAAGAAAATTGGGTGTATTTATTTGATTTAATGATTCTCTGAAATAATTGCTGCTACCCAAATTAACAGAAGCCGAAAATCTACTATTTGGGTTTGCTTTTGAATCTTGGGAATGTGACCATCTAAAATTATATATGTTTGATTTCGAATAACCAGGAAGACCTCTTTCACCATCAATCAAATTCTCAAAACGAATACTTAGTCTGCCATTATAACTATACCTCTTCCTGTAATTTGACTCAACCCTGAAGCCATAACTTCCGTTGGTGTAGTAATCGCCTAAAAGAGTTAAATCAAAAAAATCAGATGCTGCTATGTAGTAACCTCCGTTTTGAAAAAAGTATCCTCGTCTGTTGGTTTGTCCAATTGATGGAAATATAAAGCCCGAGTTCCTGTCTTTTGCTAATGGAAAATAACCAAATGGTAAAAAAATTGGTGTAGGAACATCGTATATATATAGATTGCTAGGCCCTGCTATTATTTTATTATCAGGAATAAATTTACCTGTTCTAATTCTTATGTAATACTCAGGATCTTCAATATTTCTAGATGTTGTAACTTTAGCCTCTTTAATAAAATAAACTGAATCATTCTCTTTTTTTGTTGCTTCTGAAAATACATTCATTTCACTTTGTTTTGTTTTTGAATTCCAAATCAAAGCTTTTTTGGTTTCAAAGTTATATCTGATTGAATCTGGATTTATTTCTTCACCAGCTTGTTTAAATACAGGACTTTGTACAAGATTTCCTACAGAATCTTTTATTCTACCTGCAGAAACAATATTGGTTTCCCAATTGAATTGAATTATTCCTGACTGTAATTCAATATCAGTATAGTAAAGTTCAGCCCTATCAAAAAGAGTGATAATTTTATTTTTATTATCAACACTTACATATCCTTTAGCTTTTCTATCAACCTTATCAATTAATATTTTATTATTTTTTAATGTATCAACAACAATTGAATCATTAATTTTTTCTTGAGCTATAACAAAACAGTTTGATAGGAATAGTACTAAGCTTATTAAAACACAGTTTTTATGTTTATTATTTATATGCAAACCTTGTAAGATTTAACTAAATTAATGATAATTTTATTAGAGAAGTAAAATGAATTTCTACAGATACTTTTGGATATTTTTATTATTGATAAATTATACTCTTTTTTCTCAATCAATTGACTCTAATTTTACGCTTGTCATTGATCCTGGACATGGAGGAAAGGATCCAGGTAATACAGGAAATGGATATTTGGAAAAAAAAATCGCATTAAATATTGGACTTAAAATTGGGGAAAGATTAAAAAAATATAGAAATATAAGTGTTATTTACACTAGAAAAACTGATGTTTTTGTTGACTTATACAAACGCGCAAAAATAGCTAATGATGTTCAAGCTGATTTATTTATCTCAATTCACTGTGATGCACATACTTCTAATGCATATGGGGCTGGAACTTTTGTTTTAGGACTTCACGCCAATGAGAGAAATTTTAAGATCGCTCAGAAAGAAAACTCTGTTATTTTTTTAGAGGATGATTATCAACAGAAGTATGAGGGTTTTGATCCAAATAATCCTGAATCTGTAATCAGCTTAGTCTTAATGCAGGAGGATTATCTTGACAAGAGTATAGTAGCTGCAAATTTTATTCAAAAATCATTTGTCAATAGGCTTAAAAGAAGGGACAGGACAGTAAAACAAGCAGGGTTTTTAGTACTTAGAAATACTTTTATGCCTAGTGTTTTAGTTGAAACAGGTTTTTTGACTAATAAAAGTGAAGGAAGTTATCTAAATTCAAACAAAGGGCAAAATGAGATGGCTGATGCAATTTCAGAGGCAATAATAAATTATTTTGATGCATTAGATAATCCGCCCAAATCTTTTGAAAATTTAACTCAAATTGATAAGTACGAGTTTAAAATCCAAATCTCAGCATCAAAAAGACTATTACCGCTCAAGAGCTATAATTTCAATGGATTGACAAATCTGTCAGTCAGAAAAGTTGGAAGCATTTACAAATATTTTTTTGGATTAACAACTAACTACAACGAAGCTAAAAAATTGCTAAAAAAATCAAAAAGTTCTGGTTACAAGTCATCTTTTATTGTATTGGAAAAAAATGGAAAACCATATGATTTAGACAAATACCTAAATGAAATATGACATTAATTCATAAATTTGATTAATAGATGAAATTATCACACGAAATCAAAACCGCACTTTTGGTCTTTTCTGGAATTTTTTTGTTCATAGTTATGATCAATTACTTAAAATCAAATGATATTTTTGTTTCTGATAGATCATTTTTTGCGATCTATGACGATGTAGAGGGAGTATCAACTGGAACCCCTGTTACTATTAGCGGATTTAATGTTGGAAGTGTTCAGAACATTTCATTTTATGGAGACGATGCTAAGTTATTGCTGAAATTTAGAGTTGAAAATGATTTTGAATTTTCTTCAAATAGTATTGCTCAAATTTATGAGACTGGATTGATTGGTGGTAAAGCATTGGCAATAATACCAGTTAATGGAAAAAACCTAGCCATAAGTGGAGATACTTTGCAATCTGATATTGCACCTGGTCTGACTGAGCTTGTAAATGATAAATTATCTCCGTTGCAAGAAAAAATAGAATCAATGGTTGTAAGTGCTGATTCGCTTTTGATTGCAGTCAATTCTGTTTTTGATCTTGAAACCAAGCAAAACCTAACCTCGAGTATAAAAAACTTTTCAGCAACGATAGAAAGTGCTAAAAAAAGTGTAGATGTCCTCGAAGAGGTTCTGGGAAACAATGAAAATCGTCTAAACTCCATAATTGTAAATGCAGATCAGTCCCTCAAAAACTTTTCTAACCTTTCAGAAAATTTTGATGAGCTTGACTTAGTTATCGAAAATTTATCAAAATCATCAACCAACATAAACAGCATCACAAGTGAAATTAAGTCAGGGAATGGCTTGGTTAATAAAGTTGTTTATGACGAAGTGTTTGTCGAGTCTTTGGATCAAATATCTTCAAATATTAATCTTCTATTAGAGGATTTGAGAATGAATCCAAAAAGATATGTTCATTTTTCTTTATTCGGAAAAAAAAATAAAACCTACTCTAAAGAATAGATAAAGAAAATAAACAATTAATTATATTTGTTTATGCAATTTTTGCCTAACCTTTTATTTGCTCTATTTTTTTTCTCTTCCATAATTTTTTTCTTAAAGAATTGTAAAAAAATATATCGTAATATCAATCTCGCAAGACCAATTGACAGATTTGATAATAAAAAAGAAAGATTTTTTAAAATGTTAATGCTTGCCTTCGGTCAGTCAAAAATGTTAGACAAACCAGTTGTTGGTTTATTACANTTANTTGTTTATGTCGCTTTTGTTTTAATTAATATAGAGTTATTAGAAATTATTTTAGATGGCTTTACAGGAAAACACAGGATATTAGCTCCATACCTTGGTAGTTTTTATAACTTCCTTATTGCATTTTTTGAAATATTAGCATTATTGGTAATTATTTCTGTTGTGATTTTTTGGATTAGACGAAATATTATAAAAATTAGAAGATTTGTTTCCAATGACCTTAAAGGATGGCCCAAAAGTGATGCGGACTATATTCTTTACATTGAATTAATGCTAATGATTCTTTTTCTCAATATGAATGCTTCTGATTTAATTCTTCAAAATGCCCCATACTCTGAAATGTATAAGTCATACGGGTATTTTCCAATCAGTCAATTTTTTGTTCCCCTATACAATGGTCTTTCATTAGAAACAATTTTTATTGTAGAAAGAGTTTCTTGGTGGATGCACATAATGGGTATTCTCTTTTTCTTGAATTATTTATATTATTCTAAACATTTACATATTTTACTTGCTTTTCCCAATACGTATTTTTCAAATCTAGATAATCCCGGGAAGTCAACTAATTTAAAATCAGTTTATAATGAGATAAAGTTAATGATTGATCCATCTTATAAAATTCCAGAAACCGAGTTAGAAAACGATATTAAGTTTGGAGCATCTGATATATTTGATTTAAACTGGTTTCAATTATTGAATGCATATACATGTACTGAATGTGGCAGGTGTTCAAGTGAGTGTCCAGCAACTCAAACAGGTAAACTACTATCTCCTAGAAAAATAATGATGAAAACAAGAGATAGGATTGAGGATGTTAGTAAAAATATTGATCAAAATAAGGAATTTGTAAGTGATGGTAGAACCCTTTTAAATGATTACATTACAAAAGAAGAAATATGGGCATGTACAACATGCAACGCATGCGTTGAATCTTGCCCAATAGGAATTGATCCATTATCCATAATTTTAGATATGAGAAGATATATGGTAATGGAAGAATCAACAGCATCTAATGAAATAAATGCTATGATGAATAATATAGAGAATAATGGTGCTCCATGGCCATTTAACAAACTTGATAGATTAAACTGGAGAAACTAAAAAAATTATGAAAAATTTTCTTGAAGATAAGACCCAAGACGGTAAAAAAATAAGCCCTGTGTTACCAAAAGGTATTAAAAATTACTTAATAGACATTGATGGTACCATCTGTGATGATATTCCTAATGAAGAACCAGAGAGAATGGAGACTGCTAACTTGTATCCAGATGCCCTCGATACACTAAATAAATGGTACGATCAAGGACATGTAATTTACTTTTTTACATCCAGGACTGAGGAACATCGTGAAGTAACTGAAAAATGGCTTAATAAAAATGGATTTAAATACCACGGTATGGTAATGGGTAAACCAAGAGGAGGAAATTACCATTGGATTGATAATCATTTAGTTAAAGCAACTCGTTATAACGGTAAGTTTACTGATTTGATTGAAAAAAGTTCAAAGATTCAAGTTTTTGATGACGAAAGTTAATCTATGAATGTAAAAACTTATAAGGAATGTAAGGAACAAGGTATAGTACCCGATATTCTATTTTGGGTTGGATGCGCAGGTTCATATGATGACCGAGCAAAAAAAATTACTAAATCATTAATTAATTTATTTCATAAAGCTGGAATTAGTTATGCTGTTTTGGGTACTGAAGAAAGTTGTTCTGGAGATCCTGCAAAAAGGGCAGGAAATGAATTTTTATTCCAAATGCAGGCATTATCTAATATAGAGGTATTGAATTCGTATAGCATAAAGAAGATAGTAACGGCTTGTCCACATTGTTTTAATACAATAAAAAATGAATATCCTGATCTGGGTGGCTCATATGATGTTATTCATCATTCTCAACTAATTGATCAGCTTATTAATGATGGAAAATTGAAAGTTAAAAATGATCAATTTAATGGAAAAAAAATAACATTCCATGACCCTTGCTATTTGGGGAGAGCCAATGGGGAATATCTTGCTCCACGAAAAGTTATAAGAGCATTAAAAGCAGAGCTTAAAGAGATGAAAAGTTGTAAAGAAAAAGCAATGTGCTGTGGGGCAGGTGGTGCACAAATGTTTAAGGATTCTGAAAAAGGCAATAAAGAAATCAATATCAAACGAACTGAGGAAGCTATTGAGAGCAATTCAAAAATCATTGCAGCCGCATGTCCATTTTGCAATACTATGTTAACAGATGGTGTCAAGTCTCATGAAAATCACAAAGACATAGAAATAAAGGATATTTCAGAATTAGTTGATAAAGTTACAGACTAATGGTTATCGAATTTGATAAAATAAGTTCTCATTCTCCAATATGGGTCTTTCAATCCAACAAAATACTTGACTCATCTTTGATTTCTCAAATTGAAGTTGATGTAAACAATTTTCTAAACAATTGGACATCACACAATTTAGAGATGAAATCGTCATATAAAATTCTTCATCGCTTATTTTTAATAATTTCAGTTGAAAATAATTTTTCTAATCCGTCTGGATGCTCAATAGACAAGCTGATAAATTTTATTAAGAATATCAATCAAATATATAATATTGACTTTTTGAACAGATTAAATGTTTCCTTTAGACATGAAAATAAAATTAAAGTAGTAGAATTAATTGAATTTAAGAACTTGATTTTAAATGGTATTATTGATTCTGATACAATTGTTTTTAATAATATGATTCACACAAAAGCTGAACTGAATGAAAATTGGGAGACCAAAGTGTCTGAAAGTTGGTACAAAAAGTATTTTAATGATAAATAGAATTAAATATTGTTTTTTTTCACTTTTTTTTCTGTGTTCATTATATGCACAAAAAATAGATCAGCAGAGATGGGTTGATAGCATTTATTCATCTTTGAACTTAGATCAAAAAGTGGGACAGCTTTATTCTGTTTGGACAGCCTCAAAGTATGGTCAAGCCGAAATTAATGAAATAAAAAAAATTATTAATGACTATCACATTGGTGGGTTAATTTTTTCATTAGGTAACATAAATGATCAAATCATTTCTCACAACATATTTCAAGAAGAATCAAACATACCATTGCTAATTTCCATGGATGCTGAGTGGGGTCTAGGGATGAGACTTGATGATGGTTTTTCTTTTCCATATAATATCACATTAGGTGCAATCAGAGATGACTCACTGGTTTTTAAGGTTGGACAGAGAATTGGAAATCATTTAAAAAAAATGGGAGTTCATATAAATTTTGCACCAGTAAGTGATGTAAATACAAATCCTAAAAATCCAATAATTGGTGCTAGATCTTTCGGTGAAAATAAACTCAATGTTTCAAAAAAATCAATAAAATACATTGAAGGTCTAAATAATAGTGGAGTTTTGGCTGTTGGGAAACATTTTCCAGGCCATGGTGATACAAGAAAAGATTCTCACCTTACTTTACCAACTTTAAATCATGATTTAAGTAGGATTGACAGTATCGAACTATATCCTTTCAAAGAAATTATTAGAGGAGGGGTAGATGGCATTATGACCGCTCATCTAAAGGTCAAAAGCTTAGATGATAAAAAGATCACAACACTTTCCCGAAAAATCATTAATGATTTACTCAAGGAAGGTTTAGGGTTTGATGGCATAGTGATAACAGATGCTTTGGATATGAAAGCTATTGTAGATTATTCTGATGGAAATTATCCGGATGTGGATGCATTAATTGCTGGAAATGATATATTATTGATGCCCACAGATATAAAAAAGAGTATTAGTTGAAATTAAAAAAGCTGTTTTGGATGGAAGAGTTTCATCAAATAGATTGGAAAATGCTGTAAAGAAGATTCTAAATACCAAATACGATGTCGGTTTAAATGCTTACAAACCCATTTCAAGTGAAAATATTAAATATGAATTAAATAGTGATCAAGATTATGCTCTACTTGAAAAGTTAGCTGAAAAGTCAATCACAGTGATTAAGAATGAAAGTAACTCAATTCCTATTTCTTTAAATAAAAAAATCAGAGTTGGTTTAGTTAGTCTGGGTATTGATAATGGCATGACTTTTCACAAACACCTAAACGATTATAGAAATGTAGAAAAAATTAATATTTCTGATTTTGAAAATATAAGAGATATCAATAATAAATTTGATAAAATAATTGTTTCTCTACATAAGTCAGATCAATCACCTTTTGAAAATTATAAATTATCAAAGAATGAGATTTCTATAATTAATTCATTAAAAAAAAATAATAATGTCGTTTTGGTTGTTTTTTCGAACCCATACACACTACTTGACATTAACTTAAATGGTTTTGATTCTGTTATGCTTGCTTATCAAAATTCTCCAATATTTCAAAAAAAAGCCTCTGAAGCGATTTTTGGCGCAAATGATATTGATGGTATTTTACCNGTTAGTATCGGTAAAAAATATAAAGAAGGGACCTCAATTANTATAAAAAAAAGAAATGTTTTATCATTTGATCACCCTATTAATTTTGGTGTTGACATGAATCAATTTAAGAAAATTGATTCGTTAATAAATGATGCAATACTAAATAATATGACACCAGGTGCTCAGTTATTGATCTCAAAAAATTCAAACATCGTTTATCATAAATCATATGGGTACAAAACATATGAAAAAAAGGAAAAAATTAGTAACAACAATATTTATGATTTAGCTTCTCTTACTAAAATTCTTGTTTCTGTTCCACTTCTCTTGAATGAATTTATGACCAATGATTTTGATTTAACAACAAAGCTATCAGAGTGGTTTCCCAATAAAGAATTGAGTAATAAAAAAGACTTGACTGTGAAACAATTGTTTTCGCATTACTCTGGGATGAAATCATGGATTCCCTTTTACAAAAAAACTATAGATTCTGTCACAAATACTAGAATTAATAAATTTTATTCTAATAATAGAACTAGACAATTTCCTTTCCAAGTTTCAGATGACTTGTATATCAAAAACTACAAAAACACTATTTTCAATGAGATAATAAATTCAGAGCTGAGCGATTCATTAAGCTATGTTTATAGTGATTTACCATATTTTCTTTTGAAATTTTATCTTGAAAAAAAGTATCAATCATCTCTCGATACCCAAATCAAAAACTTCATTTATGACAAAATTGGGTCAACATCTCTCACTTTTAAACCAACCAACTACTTTAATGATAACCTCATAGTTCCAACTGCTATTGATAATTATTTTAGGTTTGATATTGTACAAGGACATGTTCATGATATGGGCGCAGCAATGATGGATGGTATTTCTGGACACGCAGGCTTATTCGGAAATTCTCTAGATGTAGCCAAAATATTGCAACTTTTTCTCCAAAAGGGTTCATATGCAAATGAAAAATTTTTTGACGGAAAATTTTTTGATTTATTTAATTTCCGTCATTTTGAAGATAAAAAAGTAAGAAGGGGTATAGGATTTGATAAACCTGAATTGGACCCTGATGACCCAAACACATGCGGTTGTGTGTCGGATAAAAGTTTCGGTCACTATGGGTTNACNGGTTCAGTNGCNTGGGNTGATCCAGAAACAGAAATTATATATGTTTTTTTATCGAATAGAACTTTTCCAGATGAAAACAATAACTCTCTGTCAGAGTATAACATTAGGACGGAAATACAAAAACTTGTCCATGAAGCTTTTGATTAAATGAATATAATTATTGTTTGTTATCCTACTTATGGTGGAAGTGGTGTTTTGGCAACAGAGCTAGGTCATAAATTGGCTGAATTTGGTCACAAAATACACTTTGTTGCTTACAAAAAGCCAGTTCGATTAAAGTTAATGGATAACAAGGTTCTTTTTCACAAAGTAAATGTCCCATTTTATCCTTTATTTAACTTTCAACCATATGAGCTTGCACTTTCAAGTAAGATCGTTGAAATTTCGGAGAATAATAAAATTGACTTAATTCATGTTCATTATGCAATCCCTCACGCATACGCTGCTTATATGGCCAAAGAAATGCTCAAAACCAAAAATATTGATCTACCTATAGTGACAACACTTCACGGCACAGATATAACTTTAGTCGGAAAACATCCATTTTATCGTAGGGCTGTAAAATTTTCAATCCAAAATTCTGACGTTGTCACCTCTGTCTCTGAAAATTTAAAGAAAGATACGTTGGATTTTTTCAACATTGATAAAGAAATTAAGGTAATACCAAATTTCATCGATATTGATCGATTTAAACAAAAAAATGAAAACTGCAATCAGGATGATAAGACTATCATCTCTCACGTTAGCAACTTTAGACCAGTAAAGAATATTAGAACTTTGATGAGTATTATCGCTAAGCTCAAAAGCAAAAATCTATTTTTTAATTTGATAGGAGAGGGGCCTGAACTTGATTTAGCTAAAAGTTTTGTTGAAAAAAATAAAATCAATAACCTCAAATTTCATGGAAATACTCAAAAAATCGAAGAAATATTATGCTCAACTGATATTTTTATATTGCCATCAAAAAAAGAAAGTTTTGGATTAGCTGCTCTTGAAGCGATGGCTTCAAAATGCGCACTAGTAACTTCAAATTGTGGTGGTCTTCCAGAGCTGAATATTGATAATGAAACTGGCTATTTAGTTAGTGTAAATGATGAAGATAAATACATTGAAAAAATAATGGATCTAGTTAATGATAAAAATAAACTAGAAAAATTTAAATTATCATCATTTAAAAGGGCTGAGCGGTTTGATATTGATATCGTTGTGCCTATCTATGAAAATTTATACAAAAGACTATTAAAATAGCTTATTTTGGATTGTAAATTTTTTGGGAGTTACGATAAATAAAATCTTTGTCAAAACTCATTTTCTTTGTTTCAAATTTTGAAAACATCTCCATTTGATCATCGTAATGAGGTGAATCAGGATTTTCACTATTTCCATAAGACATGATTGATTCGATCTGCGGTATGCCATTTGAGAATTTTACAAGTTGAATATATGACTCACCATGAGTGATCTTTCTTTTTCCATTTACATGTTTCGATGAAGTCATGGCTGTAATAACATCGGGCATTCCCCAAATTGGAATCTCTTTATTTCCTCTCACAAGCTTTTGATATTCACCTAATGTAACGTTAGTTTTTTTAAAATGCTTTATCATATAAGCTTTGACATCACTTAACATCTGTGCAATCAAATTATTGCTCAGTTTTCTGTTTATATATGGCTTTCTAATATAGTTTCCCAAATTATAATAAAACATAGCAAATATTCCTGCACCTAAAGAGTCTGAATTCGTTGATCTATCCCAGTTTTGAATCTCTTTTATTAACTCCGCAATGTGAGGATATTCCTCAGGATTCATTTCCATTATTTGGTTAACATCAACAAAATTGAATTTAAATGGAGTTGGGAATTTGTAATCAAACTTTATGGATTTAAAATCAGAAAAATCAATTTTTTCATATGATTCAATTAATTCATAGATCCGTGTGCTTCTATTGTTGTCAAAAAGAGAGTAACCCATTTCTTTTGGAAAATCCTGATTTTTTGGATTTTCATTTATCGATGTTGACTTAAATGGTGTGTTATTAGCATTGTAAATGTATCCAGACTCAGGGTTTAGTACTTGAGGGAGTTCTTCAGTACTGTGGTATTCTGTCCACAAAGTTTCTCTTGTATTACCAGGTAATATACCTCTCCAATTGTATTTTTCATTTCTTACAGGAATAATTCCATTCGATATATAAAATATATTATCATTTTTATCGGCGTAACCAAAATTAAATCCGGGTATTTCATTCATTTTTAGTATTTCATAGAATTCATCGAATGTTTTTGCTTTATTCATTTTCCACCATTGCTCAAGAGCTTTGATTTTGAATATACTTGGGGTGCGAACTGAATAAAAACCATTTTTATTTTTTAGGGTAGGACCATATATACTTCTATAATATCTCTTACCAACTTTAATTGGTATCCCAAGAATTTTAATAAACGCTTTTCCTCTAAATTTCTCTAGTTTGAGAATTTTATCATCTACAATATATTTTAGTTTGCTATTCTTTGCCATTTCTAACTGATATATGTCAGTCTTATCTGGATAATTTACAGTGTGTGTCCATCCCAAATATTGATTTGTTCCTGTTAAAACGCAAGGGGCGCCTGGGAAAGTAGCTCCAATAATATTTGTTCCCTGTTCACTCACAAGATGAACTTCATACCACGAGGTTGGTCCTTCTAGTGGTTGATGAGTATTTATTGCTAGAAAAGTTTCATTATTTTTTGTTTTTTTTGAACTAAATGCAAAGAGATTTGACCCAAGTCCAACATCATTACTGGTATCAATAACACCTGCTTTATTGTTGAATATGGATAAAACAGCCTTTTCGCCTTCTGAAAAAATAAATAATTGCAACAATGAATATTTAAGCATTTTTCTTGGGGTTATTGGGAAGAGCTTATCAACAAGTACTTGATCCGGATTATTTATAGCAAAACTATTTAGGCCATTGGCATATCCCTGGACAACCTTTTCAAAATTTTTATCTAAGGTTTTATACAAGCTATCAATTGTATCATCAGGTCTTATTAGTTGGGAAAGAAAATCAATGGGTGCTCCTCTGATGCCAATATGTTTACTTAGTAAAGCATTTCCTGCTAAGTATGCTTCTTGTATTGTTTTAAAATCATCCTCGGCATGTGCCCAGGCCAGACCGTAAGCCAATTCAGCATCAGTTTTAGCATAAATATGCGGAACGCCAAAGGAATCTCTTACTATTTCAATTTTATCTATATCAATATTTTGACTGTTTAAAAAAAATATCGGAAATATTAAAAAACAAATGGTGATCTTTCTATAAAACACAAAATTAATATAACAAAAAACCCGCCATAGAGGCGGGTTTTT
>FUFK010039292.1_pt1 | contig 36228 bp, 64 predicted proteins | sample 1021851 | NCBI WGS metagenome assembly FUFK01 (sample SAMEA51879418, study PRJEB19060) | metagenome | reverse complement strand
AAGGAGGCTTTCGGAATATAATGCCAATATCTAAAATACCAGCAAGTGGAATAAATGGTTCTTTAGGAATTACTATGGCTGACCAATGGAGACTTAGTGCAGATTTATCAACATCAGGTAGCACTACAACTTTAACTTCTAACTTAGAGCAAAACGATACTCTTTTTTCTAATATAGGAACAGCTATGACAGAGAGCAGTGGAGTTTTTACTTTTCCATCAACTGGAATTTATTTAGTTCAGTTTAGATGTGAAGCGACTGTTAACAATGCTGCTAGTAGAACAGTAGATGCATTTATAGCAGCAACTACAGATGGTTTTTCATCTAATACAACTTATATTGCACAAGCATCAAGCAATATGTTTGATTCAGATTCTTTTACAACTACCACAATGTTTTGCCAAGCATTATATGATGTAACAAACACATCAAATAATAAAGTAAAATTTCAGTATGTAAGATTTAATTCTGGAGACACTATTAAAGGTTCATCTAGTGCAAATGAAACAACAATGACTTTTATAAGACTAGGAGATACATAATGGCATACATTGGTAAGAGTCCTACAATAGGCAACTATATTGAACTAGACGATATATCCTCTAGCTTTAATGGATCAAATGTAACATTTAATTTAACATCAGGTGGTACTGCTGTTACACCTCAGACAGATGCTAACGCAATCATTTCTATCTCTGGTGTTGTGCAATACACATCTGCTTACACGATTAGTGGATCACAGATAACATTTAGTTCTGCTCCCCTATCGACAGATAACTTTAGTGGTAGAGTCTTAGGAGATGCGAGAGATGTAGGTACACCGACTGACGGAACAGTAACTTCATCAAGTTTATCCTCTACATTCTTTATGACTAACGGACAAACATTTAACAACATTAGTTTAAGCAGTGGCGATAATGGTATGGCAGTAGGTAGTCTAACCATTCAAGGCACTTTAACTATACCTTCAGGGAGTACATTTGTAATATTATGAGTAAAATAGAAGCCAACACCATAGACTCAATATCAGGAACAAGTACCCTGACATTGGGATCTAGCAACGCATCAACCATAGCTTTAGGTAGTGGTGATGTGCAGAGTAATTTTTTATATCCAGCTTTTATGGCACGAATGTCAGCAGACCAAAGTATAAGTAGTAACACTGCTACTAAAGTTGATTTTGATACTGAAGTTTTTGATACTGATGGAGCTTATGACCATAGCACAAATCAAAGATTTACAGTGCCAAGTGGCAAAGCTGGAAAATATTATATTACTTGCACACTAGGAACAGATGATGGAAACGAAGGTTCTACTTTTGTTGTAGATATAAGAAAAAATGGAAGCAATTCTGGTGAGTCTAGCTATAACAGAATACAAAGAACAAGTGGTGTTTTATCTTTTGATGCTCACACTATTATAGATTTGAGTGCTGGTGATTATATTGAAATTTATGCAAGACACGAAACAGCAGTAAATCTTCAACCGGGTATTAACAGTGGAGAATTTAGGTCAAGATTTGGAGGTTATAGGATAGGAACATGAGCATATTAAAAACAAATCAAATAACTGACTTAGGGGGTAACGAACTCTTAACCAGTAATGGTAGTGGTGTAATCTCTAGTGGTGGTGCAATAACTAATACTCCAGCTTTTTTTGTTAGTCTTGGTTCTGCACAATCAATAGCTAATTCTACAAGAACTGTATTACAATTAAATACTGAAGATTATGATACTAATAGTCTTTATAATACTAGCACTTACAAATTTACTGTTACATCTGGATATGAGGGTACATATTTCTTCGCTGTAGGTTCAAGAAATAATAACTGGACTTCAAACAGACATATTTTGTACATAACAAAAAATGGTTCTTCGTTTGTTGAAAATGAGCAAGGAAGTGCTGGTAGTTATCATGGTAATTTTATATCTGCAACAATAGACATGACAACTAATGACTATGTTCAAGCTGAGTTTTTTCATGACAATGGAAGTTCAAAAGAAGTAGCTGGTGATTTTAGTGGCACAGCATTAACATTTATGACTGGGTACAAATTAATAGGAGCATAAAATGACATCAATTATAAAAGTAAATACATTTCAAGACACAAACGGAAATGCTCTGTTTAACTCTGATGGTAGTGGTAATGTAACATTAAGTGCTGGTGCTATGAAGAATACTCCAGCTTTTTCTGTTAGACTAAGTAGCAATCAGACATTATCAAACAATACTCTTACAAAAATTACATTAGATACTGAAGATTACGATACAGATAATGCTTTTGCGTCTAACAAATTTACAGTACCTAGTGGTGGTGCTGGTAAATATAAGATTACATTAAATATATATTGGAGTTTTGGTAATACTGAAAGTGCCTCTGAAATACAATTACATTTGTATAAAAATGGTTCATCAGTACAAAGAGAATGGATTTCATTTAATCCTTCTGGCAGAGTGTCTGGTGCGGCTCAAACATTAACTATGGATATGAGTTTATCAGCATCTGATTATTTAGAAATGTACGCACTTGGTTATACTGGTGGTGCTTCTATTGCCGCTGTAGATACACAAACAAGAATGCATGGATATAGGTTAATAGGAGCATAGCATGGCAATAACTCGTTTAAATAATAATTCAATTACATCTATAACAGCTTTGCCTAGTGGGTGTACTTCTGCTAGTGGTTTAGATATAGGCAGTTTATCTATGGTAGATAGCTGGAGAATTACAGCAAATATAACTGCTAATAATGAAGATAAAGTTTTAACAGGGTGGGAAAGATGTGATTATTCTGCTTTTTCACAAATAGGAACTGGAATGACTGAAAGCTCTGGTACATTTAGTTTTCCTCAAACAGGAATATATTTAGTTATGTATCAATTTCATATGGTTTCAGATGCTGATGCTAATGAACAAAGAATTAGAATTAATTTTTCTACTGATAATTTTTCATCAAGCACCAATGTAACCGAAACAGGAGTAGGTGCTACTGCTGGAAGTGTATTTGAATTTGAATCTGGTCTTTGTCAAGCAATCGTTGATGTTACAAACACTTCAACACATAAGTTTAAATTGACTGTATTAACAAGTGGAGCAATCACAATAAAAGGAGATTCCACTACAACAGAAACAGGTGTTACAGTTATGAGATTAGGTGACACATAAAATTAAAGGAGAAAATAAATGGCACAACTAAGTACAAAAATAAAAGAGTATCTAAAGGCTAACTCAGTAAACGAGGTAGACTTTACTAAAGATGTTCTTTTACAAGATGATGGTCAAGGTGCATACATTAAAGAGTGGAATATCTCTAGTGTAGATAAACCTACTGACTCTCAACTTGATGCACAAGAGACAAAAGCAAATACTGCTGAGTCCAATGCCCAAGTAGACGCTACTCGTAGAGTAGGTTATGGAGATATCGGAGATCAACTTGACGAAATCTACCACGACATCGATGCTTGGAAAACTAGAATTAAAGCTATTAAAGACGCAAATCCAAAGTCTTAATAATCACTAAAGCAGATGGCTAGAGATAACCTTACCTTTATTACATCTTTAGCAGTGGTGTTTCTTTTTACCATGCTGTTTTGCACATCTGCTCATAGTGAACAAAATACTGTAAGTTCTACAGTATCAGGTACAACGACAGTTGATAAATCACCTAGTACAGCATCAGCACCTAGTGTCATCGTTAATAACCAAGATGTATGTACCTCAGGTGGATCGGTAGCTTTGCAGACACAAATATTTGGTTTTGCCAAAGGCTCAACTGTTAATGACATTACTTGTGAACGATTAAAATTNTCTCGTGCCTTGTATGGCATGGGAATGAAAGTTGCTGGTGTATCGGTACTTTGTCAAGATCCTCGTGTCTTTCAAGCGATGGAAATGGCTGGTACACCCTGTCCTTACTTTGGAACAATAGGTGAGGTAGCACAAGCTGGTTGGGATAGTCACCCTACAGANNGACCTGATTATCAAAAGGAGTCAAATGTTAAAAAATATCTCGTGGGTGGTGGNATACTTCTCGCTATTTCTACTGGCTTCTTCTTATTCTAAATCAGAAATAGTAACGACAGAAAATTTATTAGGTGATAGCACAGACCAAAACATCAATGATGTAGCCACATCAAACAATGCCTATGGTATGACTGGTGCTGAGTTTACTACAGGCAATCAATCTCAAGGAGGAGGTTCTAAAACTTTTGACATCGATTTATCCGAATATGACAATATTGATGTCATCGAGTATGGAAGCTCTGTCTATAGCCATATATCAAATCAATCAGTTCCTACTTGTGCTAACACAACAAGAGATTGTAAAGATGAATTTAAAATCTCAGTCAATCTCTATAATGATGGAGTTTTAACCAAACAATATACNCACAACTACACTGATATCTCATGGGTAGGNAAACAAGACTTTGACTATCAGCAAGATGTATCAAGCCTAGTCTTTAACACAGCAGAACTAGAGTTATATGGTATTGATCGAGGTTACTATAATGGATATTTTGGAATTGGTTTCTCTGATTATTATTTTACAACCACATACGAAATTATTGAGATTGTAATAGATCAAGTTCTCGATCAGATTGAGATGGAAGTAATCGATGCTGGTTATGAAGTTTACGAAGATATTAGTTTTGAAATAGAAATACAAGATCCACAAGGCGAGGTAGCTTTAATAGAGTTTGATATGGTCGAACCTGAAATGGTGGATATAGAAATCGAAACTCCAAGTATGGAAGATTTTGAGCCTATGGAAGAAATCCAAACTGACATGGAAGTTGTCGAAGTTGATATGACAGAAATGGCAGAAGAACTTGAAGTTGAAGTCGAACCCAATAGCGAAGATGTTGATGAACCCACTGTGGAGACAGAGGAAGAAGAACAGCAAGAAACAGTACAACCGAAATCAAAAGAAGAAGTCGCTCAAAAAATTATTGCTAGGGTTGTAGATCAAGGTAATCAAATAGTTTTAAACAATGTCAAACTAGCTGTCATGGCACAACTAGCAGACACAGACGGATTTAATAAATACCAACAAGTAACACTGACAGATATGGATATATCTGATTATAGCATGATGCAAATAAACGATAGCTACGGAATCTTATTTGAGTCAGCACAAAATAAAATGATGGAGGATATGATTAATGCCCAGTATTGAGTATTCAGGTTTGAAGGTAAGTGGAGGTAAGGCTTTCGCTATACTTACTCTACTAGGTGCATTAGGTAGTGGTGCATGGGCAGTCTTTGAGTTTTGGAAAGATTATCAAGACATGAAAAGCAAAATACTTGAGTACACAGCACCTGATCTATCTTCTTATGATGAACAAATCGCAGTCATTAAATCAGAACTAGATATGATCCTTGATGAGATTACCCTAGTTGCTGATGTCGCTAAAGACCTCAAGAACGATATGAAAACAGATTTACGACAAATGGGTAATGACATACGACACATTACAGAAATCGTTAATGATGTAGAAGATAGACAAAAAGAAGATATTAGAGAAATATTTAATGAGATTAAAATTATTGAAGATAACCTTAACTTAAACATTGATAAGGCATTGAACAATCCACTTAATGATATGTCAGCAAAATCCAAATGAACATAGATATAAAAACCATACTACCTTACATAGTTATAGTTGCCTCTATAAGTATGACCTGGGGAATGTGGTCAGAAAGAATTGAAGCTGTAGAAGTTAAATCAGACTCAATATCACAAATGCAGCAAGACATAGCTGTTATTAAAGAAAAAATAATTTGGATAGAGAACTACCTTATAGATAATAAATGAAGTTTTTTATCGTCATGTGGTTATGTATCCAGTCACCCACTGTACCACTTGATAAGACTTGCGTAACACAAGTTATTAAAACAGTAGGATATAACACTATGCAAGAGTGTAAGTATAATGCTGTGATGTTTGCAAACAAAGTAATGGTTGTTCCAGATATTTATGTGACAACCTTTTGCACAGAAAAAGAGGTGACAACAATATAAGGGGGAAGATGTCTAAGATTTTAATAATCTCAGACCTACACGAACCATATAGTCATACTGATAGTTTTGCCTTTTTAGAAGCTGTCAAAAAAAAATACAAACCAGATAAGGTTGTATGTATAGGCGATGAGCTTGACTATCATGCCTTATCTTTTCACGACTCAGATCCTGATCTACCTAATGCNTCTAAAGAATTAGAACTAGGTTTATACAAGATCAAAATGATTGAGAAGTTATTTCCTAAGATGGATTTACTACATAGCAATCATGGTTCTATGGTCTATAGAAAAAGAAAACATCATGGTTTTCCATCCTTAGTGGTGAAAGACTATGCAGACATACTTGCTGTCGATAAACAAAAATGGCGATGGCATGATAGGTTAATTATTAAAGATAAATATGGCGAATATTACTTTTGCCATAACATGAGTAAAGATCCTGTAAAATCTTCCATGTCAATAGGCATGAACTTTGTTCAGGGCCATTATCACACAGAATTTAAAATAGGTTATTGGTCTAGTCCTGAACATTTGAGATGGGGTATGAATGTAGGTTGTCTTATTGATAAAGACTCCCTTGCATTTGCTTATTCCAAAGTTAATATTAGAAGGCCTGTTCTTGGTTGTGGAATGATAGTTAATGGAGTTCCTCAACTTATTCCTATGATTTTAAAAAGAGGAAATAGGTGGAATAAACAAATATGAGAATAGTTTATCAATCCGGCAAACTTTATATGAGCCTTACAAAAAAGGAATATGAAGATATTAAACCAGGCGAAATAACAGAAATAGACTTATCTGACGTAACACTTCTTCATAAAGTTTTATTAAAAGACACTTATCAAATGTGGAAATTTCTTGATGTACCACGAAAATTAAAGGAGTGTAGAATGTACGAAGAAGTAAAAGAAAAAATTAAGATTTCAGAAGGCTTTTCTGCATCTGGGTACTTCCTAGAGTATAAAGGAGCTAATGGTGAAACCATTAAAGAAGATTTTATGACCATCGGATATGGTCATAAGTGCGTAGATGGTGATCCTTATGAACCAGGAGTTGAATATCCAAAAGAAGTATTAGAACAACAATTTGAAAAAGATTTTCTTGTCTATCTTCATGCAGCAGAGAGATACATAGGCGACTGTGAAGTTCCAGAAGTTATCAAGGATTGTGTCATTGAGATTGCCTACAATATTGGTGAGCCTAAATTATTTCAATTCGTTAAAATGCGTCAAGCAATGCAAGATGGTGACTTTGTAGAAATGGGCGAACAGTTAAAAGATAGTCGTTTATATAGAACACTTACTTCAAGATACGAACCAATAGTTAAATTAATACAGGAGGCTTAGTATGTTTCAAATGCTATTAAAACCCTTGTTAGGTGTAGCTGGTGATGTTGTAAAATCAGTTGCAGATACTAAGAAAGCAAAAGCAGAACAAAAAGTTACTGAGATAAAAGCNAAAACAGAATTGTTAAATAAACAAATTAAAGGCGAAATAGCTTACGACTTAGAAGCTATCAAAGGTTCTAAAGACTCCTGGAAAGATGAAGCATGGACTATCTTGTTCATNATCATAATAGCTATGTGNTTTATTCCTCCACTACAACCTTANACAGANAGAGGCTTTGATGCCCTATCAAGAACCCCACAGTGGTTTCAATTTGCCATGTATGGAGCAATAGCTAGTTCATTTGGCCTAAGAGGAATGGGTAAAGTTTTAGGTAGCAAAAAATGAGTACACTAAAAGAAGTAGAAGCACTGTTACGCAAATCTAAAAAAGAAAACAGAGAACTTAGAAAAGATAACGAAGAAAAGGATCTACATATTAAGTTCCTTAATGAACGATTAGATAATTGGGCAGATAAAAATGCAAAACTTAGAGAAGAAATACTCAATGTTACTGTCGATGATGTCATTGCAAAACAAAAAGCCAAAGCTGATTACGCATCTTCACAAAACAAATCTCTTACTGAACAACTAGAAATACAAGAAAAAAAGAAATTAGACTCACAAGGAATAACCAATGAGCAAAGATCCTCGACTTAAAAGAGCTGGTGTAAGTGGTTTTAATAAACCTAAAAGAACCCCAGGTCATAGAACAAAATCTCATGTAGTGGTCGCTAAAGAAGGTGACAAAGTAAAAACAATTCGTTTCGGTCAGCAAGGTAAGACTGGCGATAAAAAGATGACTGCAAGAGCAAAGTCATTTAAGGCTCGTCATGCAAAGAACATCGCTAAAGGAAAGATGTCAGCAGCATATTGGGCAAACAAAGTAAAATGGTAAAGAAAGGACAATAACTATGCCAATGGTCGGTAAAAAGAAATTTTCTTACACAAAAGCTGGTAAGAAAAAAGCAAAGATGTACGCAAAAAAAACTGGTAAAAAAATGACTAAGAAGAAAGGATACTAATGCCTTTCTCTAAATACTCTCCAAAACAAAAAAAGTTAGCTTCAGTGGCAGCACCTAGGACAAAGATTACTGGTGCTGATTTCAAAAAACTTAAAAAGAAAAAGAAGAAAAAATAATGGCAACTAAGAATGTACCCACTAATAAGGCTCTATACTCAAGAGTAAAAGCAGCAGCAAAACGCAAGTTTGATGTTTATCCATCTGCTTATGCAAATGCCTGGTTAGTTAGAGAATACAAAAAAAGAGGTGGGGGTTATAGAACCAAAAAAGCATGAGTAGAGCTAGTGGTGGATTAACTCGTTGGTTTAAAGAGTCGTGGGTAGATATCGGATCACCAAAAAAAGGTGGTGGATATGCCAAGTGTGGTAGAAAATCTGCAAAGGGCAGCAAAAGAAAGTACCCTAAGTGTGTTCCTAAGTCTAAAGCAATGAGCATGACTAAATCACAGATAAAATCTGCTGTTAGAAGAAAACGATCAAAAGCACAAGGTGTAGGTGGTAAACCGACCAATGTCAAAACCTTTGCAAAAAGATAGAGATATAGTTCTTATAGAATGGATCGATGCTTATGAATGTGCTAGTGGTTGGTTGGAGTTAGAAGAAGCACTAAAAACAAAACCACCTACTGTCTATAGTCTTGGATTTATCCTTAAAGAAGAAAAAGATTATATAACTATCTGTGCTGATCTTGGTAGAGAGGGTGACTCTGACTGTGGTAGAGTCCAAGTAATCCCAAAAACATGGGTAAAGAAAACTATTTTAGTGGATAAATCATAAAGGGGTGTCGTTAAACACCCCATGTAAAGCTATTTAAATGGAAAAAATAATGGACTAAGTCGCCTTAAAATCCATATGTTGAGTCTTTTTCTAGGTATATAAGTTTTAATAAGTTTTCTGTTAAACTCAGGAGTATCTTCAATAACACAAGTAAACATTAAACTAACTCCAAAACTTTATCTTTTGCTTTATTAAGTGAATAAAATTCATATTGAGTCATACTTTGTTCAGACTCATTCCATTTATTAACCACATACATAGTTGGAGTCGAATAATCAACTATTTGTATATGTAAATTTTTATCACCAGTAAATTCATAATAATCATCAGTTGTGTCGTCATTTGTGGCCCTAAAAATAAATTTACTTTTATCCATTATGCAGCCTCCCTTACTACCCACTGTTTAATATCAGTAAATACCAAGACACCATCTTTCTTAATCTTATTATAGGACTCTTGGTTTAAAATCTTTGTAGAACCATCTACAAGTTTGATATGAAAATATATTTTATTCATCTGTAAATATCTCCTTTACAAAATAAAGTGTGAAACCAATCATTCCAATATGAACAATTAATGTAAGTGTTTCGTTTAACATTATTGTACTTCCTTTTTCATTTGGTAAGCAATTACAAATTCATCTTCACGAACTGCTCTTACACAATCACCTAGTCTTTTTACATCTGCAAATTTTACTTTGTATGAATCTGCAAGTGCTTTATACAATCTATTTTTATGATCTCTGTGAGTATGTCTTTGACTAATGTTTGGATAGTCTATTATTAAAATTCCATAGACTGCATCCAATCTACGATCATAATTTTGTGAAAGAACATATCCACCATCACCATTAGCTTGATATTTAATTAATGTTTCTAAATTGTTTCTCATAATATTCTCCTTAATATTTAATATGACTAAAATTTACAAAAAAAAACAAAAATATACAACAACAATTTATGGTTAAAAATCATTGAATTTACTAGCTTTTTAGTGTCCTAAATTTATCAAACAATTTATTTACATCACTTTCATTAAAAAAAACTTGTTTCAAGAGAGGATCTTTCGGATTCTGTTCTTGTAACTTTTTCAGTTGGTATTTAAAAGCTCTATAGTTTTTTACTGGAAACTTATCGTAAAAATCTTTGATGCTATATAACTTTACTACATCTTTCATAATAACTTCTCCTGGTTTGTATTCTCTTGCGATTTCCAAAATATATTACAAAGTCTAAATTCAGACTCACCTTTAAATCTAGGTGGAAAACTTTTTGATGTTTTGGTCATTAATGCTGATTTAAGTTGATCGACATTCAAGAACATCTGTTCATTGTTATCTAATCTTTTTAAAATCATTCCACCTTTTTCAATCGCCTTTTCTATTTCATAATCTTTTATGGAAGCCTTGCCTTGCCATAATCGACCAATTCTTCTTGTGGGATATTTCATGTTACTAAACTCCCTAATTTCATTTCTTGTCTATTGGTTGCATTTGCATCTAACATAAATTCTATTTTAGTTATAACTCTTTCAAGCTCTGCATACTTATCATCCATTTTTTCTTGAGCCTTTTCTAATTCAACTCTCAAAGTAATTACAGTTTCATCAGTTCTTGCTCTTGCCTTACGATCTTCAATAGACATTTTTAGTTCATTAAATTTAAGTTGAATAAATGTTTGATCGAGTTGATAGTCTAATAATCTTTCAGTTCTATCTCTTTCTCTCTTAGCAGCACGATAATCTTTTATTGCTTTCATCTTCGCATCTGCAATTTTATTAGGATCAAAACTTTCCATCGTATTTAACCTTTTCTATTACTTGATTTAATAATTGAATTTTTACTTGAGCATTGTATTTGGGATCATGCTCTGCTTTTAAATGATGTTCTCGACAGAGTGCTGCCAAGTTTTCAATATAATCTGCACATTTAGAACCACCCATCCCTCTTGGAGATAGGTGGTGAATGTCTTGTGCTTGATTACCACACATAATACAACTAACTTCCGAAGTGTCTCTTAATTGGAAGTATGTTAGATAAGTTTTTGTGTGATTTCGCATTTAGCACCCTTAATACTTTGACATCTTTTTTTATTTGAATAAGAGGATATTGATCTCTATCCCAACCATGTTTTAATTCATCAAAAAGATGTTTCTCAATATGAGATATGTCTATTTTTTTCATTGTTTCTCCTTAATTTCGTGAACTATTGAACCTATTGCCCAAACCATAAAAAGATTAATGAGCAATAGGATAAGTATTGATATGAGGAGTACCAACTCAAACATTTAGAAAGGAATATCGTCTGGTATAGAGTCACCTAAAGATTTTAATTCCTCTTTAGGTTCAGGCTTTGTATCTGGTTTCCAAGTATTTAATTCTGCATACCATTTACCAGATTTACCTTCTTTTACATCTATATTAATCCAATCATCTTCTTTGTTTTGAAGTTGTTTTTTATACCAATTTGTAAAATCAGCTTTTTTTATTGATATGGAGCATTTAATAAAATCTCTCTTTGGTTCTTTTGCAAAAAAACCATCAATAAACTCTTTATCATCACTCATTTTTTATCACCTCTCTTATTAAAGTTTTGATCGTGTCCATCTAAATCATCCTTATCACCAGTTGGTATTAAGAATAATTGTCTCATAAATTGCTTTAGGGAATACGATTGACTAGCACCCAATGACTGCCCTCCAGTCATTTGCACAAACATATTCTTCTGTATTGGTTGTGACCAAGTATCTCCGTCTTTATGAACTAAAATAAATTCATACAAAATATGTATCCATTTTTTAACATCACCAACAACCCGGCAATCTTTTTCATTCATAAAAATACTTAACCCATGCTTTGCACATAAAGGATTTATGGCCTTTAAAAAACTATCTACATCAACATAGCTATAATTTTGAAATTTATTATCACTATCTTTTTGTAGAGTTTCAATATCGGACATAATTCCATGTATCGCAGTTGCAATAGTTTTAGGACATTGTTCTATTTCACTCATTTTTTACTCCTTACAGTTTTGTTGAGTTCTTTATCTTGATCGAAGGCTTGTCTAATTAATTTAAAATATTCAAATGCCTGATCTAATTCTTGTTTATTAAATTCTTTTATTTCAAAGTCGTCACCTTTTTTAGGAAACCTAGCGACTATTGCTTTATTAATTTTAATGTTCATTTCACTTTCAATAGAATGTCTGTATGCAGAAAGTTGAACCAGATAATCAGAATAAATTGCAGAAGAACTTTTAAAATCGACTAAAATATATTCATCATTTTTTTTGACTAACAAGTCTGCTGTACCACCATAATTATATTCTTTATTTATTAATTTTTTTTCAGAGAATATAATCTCAAATTTACTCATTTGAAAATTCCTCCCACCAAGTCAAAAATTTATTAAAACAATTTCTAACAGTTTCATCTTCAGGAAGTTCATAATATTGATCGAGAATATGTTGTTCTGCAAGTTCATGTAATGATGTTCCAACATCAGCAGCTTTACCTATTTCATCATGGTATTTTTTACCCTCTAATCCAATTTTGTTTGACCATATAATCAAACCTTGTGAGTTTTTAAAACGACCAAGAATAGTCGTGACTGAAGGAACTTTTTTATTATCTATTTTATATTCTGTATGTGCCATAATTATAAAATGGCGAATACCCACTATAGTTAGTTATTCTAGGAGGAATAATATTTACTTGAAGATTTTTACGAATATTCGCCATTATTGAATAAATATTACAAAAAAATTATTAAATCAATATTTTATTGAAAAAAAAAACAAATTAAGTAAAAGTTAATAATATTGAAATCACGATTAAAATTATTAATGTTGTTATTAGATCAACATAATAAGTATGTTCAAATTTGTATGGAAAATAAAATTTTATGGGAAGATTATGAAGAACATATTTGGAAAAAATTACTGATAATAAATGGTTTTAGAGAACCTCTGCCAAAATTGTCAAGAATTGTTGAAATCTCAAACAGAGCTAAAAAACGCAGAGAAAAGAATACTCAAGTTTATATACCAATATCTGAACACTCACCAACAATCACCCAGTTATACAGAAATACTGCATGGGCTAGGTATGAGAAGCAGCAACAACTTGAGTCGATACTTAAAAAGATTGAAAAATCACCTATATATAGATTTTACTCCAGGATCAGCGAGAGACATAAAAATTCTAAGGAAAGAGAAGTGGTTAGATGATTGAAAAAATGAAACTACCTTACTTTGATTTTTATTACCAAGACTTCTTAACTGGTACTGCTCACTTCACTCATCAACAAAAAGGAATCTACATAACTTTGATGTGCCATGCTGGAGTTCGTAATGGTGATGGACTACCTAATAATTTTGAACAACTTTGTACTATTGTAAATGTTTATAGTAATGATCCTGAACAAGTGGACTCATTAAAGACAGACATCAATACTGTCTTACACGAAAAATTTAAACTTATTGACAATAAATGGCATAACGAAAGACAACTAGAGGATTATAGAAGAACAGTAGAAAAAATAAATCATAGAGCTGAAGCTGGTCGTAAAGGTGGTCTAGCAAAAGCGAAGCAAACCTCTAGCACAGTATCTGTATCTGATTCTGTATCTGTATCTTTTAATAATATATGGGATGCGTTGTTGGTGAAGCGAGGCAGTAAAAAGAAAGCATTAGAAAAATTTAAAAGTATTCCTAGTACAGTTAGTGGAGAGTCAATTATAGATAAATACAACGAACTTTGTCGTAATACAGAAAATCAAATATTTATACCACACTTTAGCACTTGGCTATCTCAAGAACGATATAATGATGAAGAAATATTTAACCTGGATAACTTTAAAAAGAAACACAGTATCGTGGCAAACTTTATTGAAGAAAAAGATAATCTTTTGTTTTTTAGATCCAAAGAAGGATTTGGCATGGTTGATTGGGTTTACAAAAAGGATGGAACATTGATTAAGGATTATGGCAAAGAAGCATCTTAGAGTTTTATCATTAGGTGCTGGGGTTCAATCATCAACTTTAGCTTTAATGATTAATGATGGTGAAATACCTATGGTTGATTGTGGTATTTTTTCAGATGTAGGTGCAGAACCAAAGACTGTTTATGAACATCTTGATTGGTTAGAAAAAAATGTTTCTTTTCCTATATACAGAGTTCAATGGAGAAACTTAAAAGAAGATATAATATCTGCTGCAAAGGGTGAATATAAAGGATTTATAGCACCTTTTTTTACTAAAAATATTGATAATCAAAAAAAGGGTATGTTGCGAAGGCAATGCACTGGTGATTATAAAATAAAACCAATAAATCAAAAGATAAGAGAATTATTAGGTTATTCAAAAGGTCAGAGAGTTGAGCAAGGAACAAAAGTTGAATTAGTTATGGGTATTTCTTATGACGAAATGCAAAGAATGAAAACTAATCAATTAAAATATATAGAAAATCAATATCCTTTAGTAGAAAAAGCTATTAGAAGAAGGCACTGTTTGACATGGTTAAAAGATAGGAATTATCCAACTCCACCAAGATCAGCTTGTACTTTTTGTCCTTATCACACTAATGAGGAGTGGAGGAATGTGAAAAAAAACAAGAGCGAATGGGATGAAGTAGTTAAACTTGACAAGATGATTAGAGATCAAGAAAACTTTAAAGATAGTCAATCAGGTTCTGTTAAAGATGAAATTTATTTACATAAAGACTGTAAGCCTATTGACCAAGTTGATTTAAGAACAGATGAAGAAAAAGGTCAATACTCATTATTAGATGAGTGTGATGGATACTGTGGAGTTTAATGGCAAAAAGAAAAAAAAAGAAACAACAACGAACTAAATCCAAGGAAATTTCTCAAGCACAAGAGATTGACCTCGGAGCACAAACATTAATCAGAGAGAATGGCAAGGTCTATCGATTACCTGATATGGCTGAAATGCAGATATCTCACAAACATATATCTAAAAAGATAAATTCAGTCCATGAAAGCTATTACTCAAGACATCAATTAGATCCAAGAGATGCTAAAAAAAATGCAACCAGGTTTGTAGCTGGCCAAAAACTAGAATATTTAGGTGTTATTTCTAACAAAATGAAGTCATGCACTATGAATTTCAACAGTTTAGCTGGCATACCTAATGGTACTGAGTTCTTCAATATCTTAAAGATAGATTATGAACAGGAATTTAACGATGCTATGAAAGCAACAAAGCAGCATCAATCTTTAATATGGGATGTTATTATAGATAATAAACCGGCAACACATAAACGAATGAACTCATATAGAGAAGCTCTGGATTTATTAATTAGCTTTTGGAGGATGTAAATATTCCCATTTGTTCCCATTTTATAACTTGCATAGTTAATATAGATTAGATTGTAAGATCGAGAAGTCGGTCAAAAATCCGTACAATTTATTATGAAAGCAGAGGAAGAACTCTGGCTTAACATATTGGTTCGAGGTTTATGCGATAGCCTGGGCCTTACACATCCAAACTTTGATATATCAGAATGGAAAGTCATTAAAGAAGCAAAAGAATGGTTAGGTTCAGAGGATTTTAAAACTATTTGTGGATATTTGAAACTTGAACCTAATTATATATTGAAACTTCATGGCAAAATTAAAAAAACAAAAAAGTCTGATACCGACAGAATATACAACGCACTCTACATTAGGATTAGACGACTCAAATCTGACTACGACTATATTCTTAGCAGATGATAATGGTAATCCAATAGTCCTTATCAGGTTCGCAGACTTTGATAGTAAGGAACAAGCTAAAGATTTCGTCTCGGTATTTAAAGAACATAAAAATTTCACAGAATTAGGACTTGATCCTATGAATACAACAATACATTAAACAACATGGCAGCACATACAAAATATTCAAAAGAACTAGTAGATACAGTGTTACAAGAACTTGCAGTAGGTAAGTCTATTAGAGAAGCATTAAAGACAGTTAATATATCCTGGGAGATATGGAGACAATGGTTGAATAAGAAAACTGGTCTCAGAGAAAGTTATAATCTTGCTAAAGAAGATGGTATTGAATACTCAATGGCAGATGTAGACCAAGTAGCTAAAGATGCAGTGAAGAAGTCAGCAAACTCTAAGATGGATATGGCTAATGTGAAAGCTATCGATACATTCATTAAACATAAACAATGGATGGCAAGTAAACTCGCTGCGAGGAAGTATGGCGACAGAACTCAATTAGAAGTAGGAAACATGAAAGATCAATCCTTTTCTATTAAATGGGATAAGTAGGAGGACATAATGGAATTTATGAAAGATAAATGGAACAATCTAAACAAGAGAGGTAAGATCATTGTTTGTGTTGTTGCAGTGATTGTAGTAGTAGCATTAGTTCAACATATATAGTAAAAAAGATATGTATTTGTCTATATTATGTTATAAATTAGTGTGTTTTGTAGACAAAATAGTGTTTGGATTGATTGATAGAGGGAAGGAAAGTGTTGAGTTTGTTAAGAGAATTACAAAAAAGCTCTATAGTTGCACAGAAGTCCTCGTAAGAAAACTCAAACACTAGATATAGTAGTATATATTTGTTCTTATAATAGCTATTATGCAACAAAAATAATCCCTTATTTTTCAATACTTTTAGCACACCATAAATTAGAGCTTTTATAACTACTACATCTTGTGTTCTGATGTATAATGATTGGTATTGCTGGGTTTTACAGCATAAATCATAAAAAAACCCTTATTTATCAGCATTTTTGGGGTTTTACCACCCCCATCGAGTCTGTGTCATTGCAATAGGAAGTGATTTCAACTCACAACAAAATCTCTATGAGCAAAAATTTTACAACAATACCCATGAGCCTTAAAGAAGCTAATGAATTTGTTACAGAGCATCATAGTCATAACAAAAAAGTTCAAGGACATAAGTTTTCAATAGGTGTTTTATATGAAAATAACCTAGTTGGTGTTGCTATCTGTGGCAGACCTATATCTGCAACATTAGATGATAAGAAAACATTAGAATTACTAAGGTCTTGTGTCTTAGATAACGCACCTAGAAACACAAATAGTTATCTTTATGGAAGATGTTGGAGAGTTGCAGATGCTCTAGGCTATCAAAGAATGATTACATATACCTTGATAGAAGAAAAATCGGCAGCTTGTAAAGCTATTGGAATGCGAATTGTAGGTCAGACAAAAGATAGTTCTAAAGCCTGGTTAAATAAACAAAAACAGGATGGAATTGTCAGACAACATCAAAGTATTTATCACAAACCCAAATATAGATGGGAAAAAGGCTATCTAATTTGAATGATTGATTTTACTTTGAACAAAAAAGATGTACCTGAGGGTAAATTATATAGCGAATTCACTATCCTAAACTGGGATAGAAAGAAAGAAATGCAGCACCGAGTCTGTTTATACTGCGATGCTTGGGGAACATTTGGTATTCAAGCAAAAGACGCATACAGACAGTATTATTTCTTGTGTGGAGATCATTATTCAAATGAAAAAACAGAAAAAAAATAAATCAATTGATGTCTTTGCCTTAATGGTCAAACACATGAACGAAAAGACACCCATCAAACCAAACTCAGGTCGTGGAGTCGTCACCGATAGCACAGTTTCTAGGATACAAGATATTTACAAGGGGGATAAGAAAGAGAATGAATGAAATTAAAAATATTAGACCTCTTTTCAGGTATAGGGGGTTTTAGTTTAGGGTTAGAATCAACAGGACATTTTGAGACTGCTGCATTCTGTGAAATAGAACCATACTGTCAAAAAGTTTTAAAGAAACATTGGCCTAATGTTCCAATTTTTGATGACATTCGCAAGTTGAAAGGAAAAGATATTGGAGCAATCGACATTATTACAGGAGGATATCCCTGTCAGCCCTTCTCCGTTGCTGGAAAACAAAAAGCTGAGCAAGATCCGAGACACCTCTGGCCAGAGTATTTTAGACTTATCCAAGAACTCCGACCAACTTGGGTTATTGGAGAGAATGTTAGTGGGCATATTAAACTCGGTCTCGACTCCGTACTTGAGGACTTGGCGAGTGAAGGTTACTCCACGAGGACATTTAGTATTTCAGCTTCTAGCATCGGTGCAAACCACAAAAGAGAACGAGTCTGGATTTTGGCCAACTCCAAACGCAAGAGATTGGAAGGACTCGGTGAACAAAGTTCCTCCTTCAGTGGGGAAAACCAGGGGATACAGTCTTGGGATGAAAGTAGCCGAGAGAAAAATGTGGCCAACACCCAGAGTCAATGGAGAGGAGAACCTCGATACTCTTATCAAGAGAAAAGGAGTTCAGAAAGCAGTTCAACACAACCTCAAAGCAGCAGTTCAGATGTGGCCTACACCAACAGCGAACGAGGATGCTTGTGGGAAACCGACAGGCAAGATGCAAAGGATGTTAGGCAATCACCCAGAGGTGAGGAAACCTTTGGATGGTGGAACATTGAACCCAGAGTGGGTAGAGTGGCTCATGGGATACCCAAAAGGGTGGACAGACTTAAAACCCTTGGAAACTCCGTAGTACCTCACATACCCTATTACATTGGTCAAGCGATTATAGAAAGTTATCAATGAAGATAACTATTCCCTACAAGCCTCGACCATTACAGAAAGAGATACATAAGAACCTCAAAAGGTTCAATGTCCTAGTCTGTCATCGTAGATTTGGAAAAACTGTTTTAACAGTCAATGAGATCATTAAGAAGTGTTTACAAAACAAACTTCCTAGACCTCGCTATTATTATATAGCTCCTACTTACAGTATGGCTAAAAGAATAGCCTGGGATTATCTTAAATATTACACCTCGGTTCTACCGAAGATGGAATATCACGAAACAGAACTACGAGCTGATCTTCCTAATGGTGGAAGAATACAATTACTGGGTTGTGAAAGACCACAAACCCTTAAAGGATTGTATATGGATGGTGTGATTTTGGATGAGGTAGCACAAATGCCTCCCAAAATGTGGACTGAAGTCATTAGGCCAGCATTATCTGATCGTAAAGGCTTTATGGTAGCGATTGGAACACCCCAAGGACATAATTCCTTCTTTGAACTCTATAATCATGGACTTCACGATGAGAATTGGTACGCACAAAGTTTTAAAGCTAGTGAAACAAAGATTGTTGATGAAGAAGAACTAGCAGAAGCAAAAAAACTTATGCCTCCTGAGATATACGAGGCAGAATATGAGTGTAGTTTTGAAAGTTCTGCAATCGGAGCTATTTATTCGCAATCATTAGCGAAAGCAGATAACGAAGGTCGTGTTACCAAAGTTCCTTATGACTCTACTGTTAAAGTGGATACTTACTGGGATCTAGGGATGCGAGACAAGACTGCAATATGGTTTGTGCAGCAAAAAGGATCTGCAATCCACCTTATAGACTACTTTGAAGATAGTGGCGAAAGTTTAGAGTATTATGCCTCGGTTCTTGATGAAAGAGGATATATATACGATACCCATTACCTACCCCATGATGCTAATGTTCGTGAGATAGGAACTGGTAAATCAAGATTAGAAATAGCTCAATCACTAGGATTAGTGACAAGCATTGTACCCAAGATGTCGATTGAAGATGGTATTAACGCAACCAGAATGACACTAGGGCGATGTTGGTTTGATTATGAAAAAACCAAAGATGGACTAGACGCATTAAGACAATATCGATGGGCAGTCACCGATAAAGGCGAGACAAAGAATAGACCTTTACACGATTGGACTTCTCATGCAGCAGACTCATTTCGATATGTATGCACAGGATTACAAGAAACAAAAAATTGGTCATCAAGGATTGAATATCCACGATTAGGGATTGTTTAGTCTATGATAAAAATATTACATGGCAACTGCATAGATAAGATAAAAGAACTTGATGACAACTCTATTGATTGTGTTGTTAGCTCCCCACCTTACTTTGGTTTAAGAGATTATGGAGTTGATGGTCAGTTTGGTTTAGAAAAAACTTATCACGATTATCTTGCTAATACAGTTAAGGTATTTGAAACTTTTAAACCTAAATTAAAAGACACTGCTACAATCTGGTGGAATGTTGGCGATACCTATGCCATGTCATCAATGAGAGGTAAAGACAGTTTATTTAGAAGTATAGATCAAAGTAAATCTGGAATAAGAACTGTAAAAAGATCAATTCCTATAGGCTTAAAAGCAAAAGATTTAATGATGATACCTAATAGGGTTGCCATAGCTCTACAAGATGCTGGTTGGTATATTAGATCAGAAATTATTTGGCACAAACCTAATCCAATGCCTGAAAGCATCAAAGATAGACCAACATCAGCACATGAAAAGATATGGCTAATAACCAAATCTAAAAAATATTATTATGATGCAGATTCAATAAGAGAACCTTTAGCATCAAATTCATTAAAAAGATTAAATCAGGATGTTAAAAATCAAAAAGGTAGTGCTAGAGCAAATGGTGGAATGAGGCCAAATGGCAATATGAAAGCTGTTTTTGGAAAATATCAAACTGATGAAAATGAAAAAAAACACAGACAAGGAATGTCTAAAACAAGAGGATCAAAATTAGTAGAAATTCGACCTAAGTTACCTAGTCAAAAAGAATTTGTCGGTTATTTAAGAAATAAAACCTCATTAAAACATTTAGTTGAAAATACCAATATAAAAAAAACAACCATTGAACATTGGTTTAGGAATGATGAGAGTGGATTTGCTTTCCCATCTGTTGAAGATTGGAATAAAATTAAGGATTTAATTAATGATTGGACTGATGAATTTCATAATATCGACTATGGTTTAACTTATACAGAAACACATTTAGACGAAATTAAAAACAATCCTATCGGTAGAAATAAAAGAAATGTTTGGACTATAACTACCAAGCCTTGCAAGGAAGCTCATTTTGCAACTTTTCCAAAAGATTTAATTGAACCATGTATCAAAGCTGGTTGTCCTGAAGGTGGTGTAGTTTTAGATCCTTTTGGTGGTAGTGGAACAACAGGCATAGTTTCAGCTCTTAATAATCGTAATGCTATTTTAATAGAACTTAACCAAAACTATATAGATATTGCCAACAAAAGAATTAATAAAGAAGTAGGTTTATTTAAATGAAATTAACAAAAGACAGATTAAAATCACTTATAGGACAAGAGATTACAAACTCTTTAGGCTTTTATGGTGGTCAGTTATCAGAACAAAGACGCAATGCGTTAAAGTTCTATTTAGGTGAACCCCTAGGCAATGAAGTAGAAGGTCAATCTCAAGTAAGATCACAAGATGTATTAGAAGTAGTCGAGAGTATTCTCCCTTCAATGATGCGTATCTTTACTCAAGGTGAGAGTATAGTTCGATTTGAACCTCAAGGCCCTGAAGATGTTGCTTACGCAGATCAAGCATCTGATTATATCAACCATATCTTTATGAAAGATAACAATGGTTATTCTATCTTACACACCATGTTCAAAGATGCTTTGATTTCTAAAAATGGTTTTGTCAAATACTATTGGAAGAAAGACAAAGAACAAAAGCAAGAGTCTTATGAAAACTTAACTGTTGCTGAGTACCAGGCATTATTAGCAGATCCTGAAGTAGAAGTTGTTGAAGTCGATGACTCTGCATCAGAACTTGATGTTGATAATATGGATATGATGGAAGTCACATACAATGTGACAGTCAAAAGAGTGAAGGATTATGGTCGTGTTGTTATTGAGAGTGTACCCCCTGAAAGTATGCTTGTTAGTAAAACAGCGACTTCATTAGAAGATTGTAACTTTATCGGACAACGAGTTTTTAAGACAAGATCAGAATTAATTAGCATGGGCTTTGACAAGAAGATTGTCAATGAACTACCAGTAGCTGATGAAGAAATTTATAACACAGAGGCTGTTACGAGAAGATCGTATGACGATGAGACAATGCCTCAAGAATATCAAAACATTGATCCTTTACTGACACGAGTTTCGATTGTCGATTGCTACATGAAATGCGATTACGACAATGATGGAATAGCAGAACTAAGACACATCGTAGTTGGTGGCTCAGGCCCTAACGCATATCACATATTAGAAAATGAACCCATTGAACAGATACCTTTTGCTACTGTTACTGCTCTCCCTATGCCTCATCGGTTCTATGGATTATCCATATACGATTTAATTGGCGATGTTCAAGAGATTAAGACTACCCTTCTAAGGCAAACTCTTAATAATGCCTATCTACAAAACAATGCTCGTACAGTTGTTGTAGATGGACAAGCAAACATAGACGATCTCCTTACTTCAAGAGCTGGGGGTATCGTGAGAGTGAAATCACCCAATGCTGTCACACCCCTAGCTTCACCTAACTTCATGCAAGAAGGTTTAGCAATGATTGAAAAAGTCGATCAAATACGAGAAGGCAGATCAGGTGTTTCCAAAGTACAAATGGGATTAGACTCTGATGTCATTAACAAGTCACACACCACAGCAACGAGTGCCAATGTGATGATGAATGCTTCGACTCAAAGAATTGAGTTATACGCAAGAAACTTTAGTGAAGGCATCAAAAGAATGTTCCAGGGCATTTTAACTTTGGTTTGTAAATACCAAGATCAAGAAAGAATTATTAAACTAAGAAATCAGTTTATACCGATGAACCCTAGAGAATGGGTAGATCGATATAACGCAACAGTACAAGTTGGACTCGGTACAGGATCACAAGATCAACGACTAGAAGTTTTAGGTCGTGTATTAGCAGTACAAGAAAAACTAATTGGTGCTGGTGGTATGGGTATTGTCGATCCTCAAAAGATTTATAATACCTTAGAGAAGTATTTAGAAAATGCCGGTTACAAAGATGCAAGTCAGTTCTTTAACAATCCAGCTACAATGCCTCCTCCACCCCCTAGACAAGCAAGACCTGATCCGACAGTACAATTAGCACAGGCAGAACAGCAAAGACTAAGAGCAAAAGATCAAGCTGAACTACAACTAAAAGCTAGAAAACAACAAGTTGATGAGCAGCATAAACTTGAAAAGTTAAATCTCGATCAACAAAAACTAGCAACCCAGGTTGTCAAAGAGTCTGATGCAAGACAATTAGAAAAAGAAAAATTAGCAACCAAAATTATACAACAAGGAATTAACTAATGGCATTCACTTCCCCTTTTTTCCAAGGAACTCAAGCACAAGGAATTATTGACAACTATCTCAACAACCAAGCTGGTGGGTTGCCTCCTTACACTACTCCATCAACCAATCCCTATAGAGTTGATGTAGATCCTTTCGTGCCACCAGCAGCTCAACCGACACCAGATACACCAGACAGTAATATGCCTAACTGTGAGGAGTTATATCCTGGAGAGGGCAGAGTTTATGATCCTGTCTTACAGGCTTGTGTTCTACCAGAGATGGAGTCACAAGGTGATGGAGACAACAATACACCTGAACCAGTATATCAAGGTGTAGGAAGTGTATTTAGTCCAGAACAAAATGCTTTTATGAACTTAGGTTTGGGTGGTAGCACTGCTGATGATGTTCAATCTTATTTTGATCTAGAAAATCCTAATAAAAAATTAGATTTGTATGGTGATGGTATTAGTGGTTTCTTGAAAAGATTTACACCCTTTGGTCAATTAGGTGTTTACTTAGATACAAATAGATTAGCTAATGCTGGAGTTTTAAACAGACTTGATGGTGGGGGTTATAGTTTTGCAAAAGGTGGTAACTTAGCTCTCGTACAAGCTAATCAAAAGTTTGAACAAGATTTAGCGAGACAACAAGGTTTGAACTTAGATGCTCAAGCAGATACACCTTATGCTATTGACTCTTCTGGCAATCCAATTTACATGAAACAAAGTAGAGGAGACAAAGCTGATGACATGGGTGGAGATCCATACAAAGGGTTAAATGTTAATACACAACCATTTCAATCTAACTTTGGTGCATCCAATATAGTATCTTACTCTCCACCAGATCCTAATAGAGAAAAAAGTAAAAGTGAAAGAATGTTTGAAGCTAAACAAAGATTTGGGCCAACTAAAATGTATAATACAGAAAAATTCAAAGGATTAGGTTTTACAAGTGGCAGATAACGAACACAAAAAAAGCCTTGAAGCAAAACAAATATTAGAAAATCCTGTATTTATAGATGCAGTAAACAAAATTCGATCCGACTTAGCTAATGAATGGCTAAACAGTGATGTAAAAAATTCAGAACAGAGGGAAAACATCTTTATTATGAGAAGAATGTTGGAACTCGTTGTGATGCAAATCCAGTCCGTCATGGAAACTGGTAAAATCATAAAAAAATAGGAGTAAAATATGGCAGAACAACCAGCAATGGACTCTGCAACAGAGACTCAAACAGAGTCTGTTGCACCAATGCCCAAGCCTCTCAATGTAGGTGAGGCAGCTACCACCCTGAAGAACTTGTTTAATACAAATGCCTCAGAGACTCAGGAAGTAGCAAGTGAAGATTCAACAAAAGAAGTAAGCGACTCGGAAACGAATATCGAAGATACTTTTGAAGATGAAGAACTTATAGATCAAATTGAAGATGAAACACCTTCCGATACTAATCAAGAACTTTACACATTAACTGTTAATGGTGAAAATGTGGAAGTCACCTTGGATGAACTCAAAAAGGGATATTCTCGACAAAGTGATTATACTCGTAAAACTGAAAAACTATCGCAAGATAGAAAAAGTGTTGAAGAATTAAAAAACGAAAACACCAGGTTAAACGAGGAGGCTAAAATCAAAAGAGATCAATACGAAAAGCAACTGCAAGTATTATCTGAACAATTAAAAGCTAGTGAACCCCAAGTCGATATGGAAAGACTCTATCGAGAAGATCCAGCAGAGTTTGTAAAACAGAAAGCTGAACAAGATCGAAGAAAAGAGTTACAAGTAGCAGCTCAACAAGAACAAGATCGCATTCGCCAAGAAAAACAACAAGAAAGCGAAAAGGTCTATTCTCAATATTTAGAGAATGAAAGAAAACTTCTTGCTGAAAAACTACCGATCTATAGCGATAAAGATAAAGGGCCACAGTTTGTAAAGAACTTAACTGACTATGCAAAGTCGATTGGTTATACCGATCAAGAAATTGCAATGTTGGTCGATCACCGAGCAGTCCTCATGTTAGCTAATGCTTATCGATACGATAAATTAAAAAAAGCTAATCTAAAAAATAAAAAAGTGACGAAGGTATCGAAGGTGGTTAGTTCCTCTAGCCCAAAAGTTCAAGATGATGATGAAGTAGCTAAACGATTGAAATCTAAAAAAGCAAATCTTAGAAGAACAGGCAAAGTGCAAGACGCAGCAAATGTTCTTCAACAGATTTATTCTCAATAACATATATAGAAAGGAATAAGTAATGGCACAACCAACCAATACTTTTGATACCTATGATGGTGCAAACTCTATAAGAGAAGATTTAGCTGATGTAATTTACAATATTTCACCTTCTGAAACTCCTTTTATGAGCAACGCAGCAAAAGGTACAGCAACAAACACACTTTACGAATGGCAGACAGACTCACTAGCTGATGCTGCTGCAAACGCACAAATCGAAGGTGATGACTACACAGGCGATGCAAGAACAGCCACAGTAAGACTAAACAACCAAACACAAATCTCTGCAAAAGCAGTAACTATTTCAGGAACTGACGATGCAGTTGATAATGCTGGTATGTCTACACAAATGGCTTACCAACTTGCAAAGATGGGTAAAGAAATCAAGCGAGACATTGAAAGAGCATTAGTAGGAATCGAAAATGCAAAAGTCGCTGGTAACGCATCAACAGCTAGAGAAGCTGCTTCAGTTGGAACATGGTATGGAGGTAATAAACCTGGCACATCATCTGCTGCTGGTAACTTCTCAACCAATGGTTCACCTTCAGCAACTCCGGCTGGTACAGGAGCAACAGCAATCGCTGGTGGTACAAATCGTGCATACACAGAGGCATTATTAAAAGCTGGTCTTTTAAAAGCCTTTGAATTAGGTGGAGAACCTGAAACTGTAATGATGACACCATCACACAAGCAAACTGCATCTGCATTTGCTGGTGTAGCAACAAAGTACAAAGATGCGAGTGACAGAGTATCAATCGGTACTACTGACATTTATGTATCAGACTTTGGTGAGGTAGCTTTCGTACCAAACAGACATCAGAACGCAAACAGAGTTGATATCCTACAAATGGATATGTGGTCAGTGGACTTCCTAAGACCATTCCAAACTACTGATCTTGCAAAGACTGGTGACTCTGACAAGAAGTTACTCTTAGCTGAGTGGACTTTATGTGCAAAAGCACCAAACGCAAACTATGGTATCTTTAACCTAACAGCATAATTATTTATCTTGGGGGGTGTTTATGCACCCCCTTTTACTTATAGAGAGGAACAAATGGCAATATTCAGCAATAAAAAACATACATCAAAGTTGTTTAAGGTTGTAGCTAACGCAAAGAAATCAGACCAAATGATTTCTAAAGGTGATGGTAAAAAACAATCAAAACAAACTTCACCAGGTGATCGTAAATACGATCCCATGTTAAGCATCTCAGGTAATCAAGGTCTATCCATGAAAGATACTGTTGATGCAATGATAGCTAAAGCGATAAAGTAATGTCAAAAAAATTCTCACTTAATGATCCTGGGGATCAAGCATCAGTCAAAACTAATCTTATTGTCGATGAAGCTGAGAATAAATTTCATATTGAAAACTATCAAGATCAAGCAACTATTAAAGAAATCCTAGACTCCAACAAAAAAGCACAAAATGAGGGTGCATATAAATTAAATGCACTAAAGAATGAAAAAGGATATCGTGTTGCTCGATTACCAAACATAGTCGTACATCAATTAGCTAAACAAGGCATCTTAAATTACAATGGAAAAGTCTTAGATAAGACGAGGTTCTTTCGTTGGTTAAACGACTCCGATAACAAACATTTTAGAATATATACAGGCAACTTATAATGGCATTAGATACATACTCCAATCTCAAAACTACTATTGCGAACTATCTCAATAGAAGTGATCTCACTGCATACTTAGGTGATTTTATTACTTTAACTGAGGCTAGACTCAATAGAGAACTACGAGTGAGAGAAATGGTAAACACTGATACTTCCACAACAACAGTTGCTGGTACACAAAGTTATTCTCTACCAACAGGATATTTAGAAGCAACCACTGTTATCTTTCAAAGCGATCCTTATTGCACATTAAGATTTATTAGTAATAGTGATTTTTATAATAAATATAATGCTAGTCAAAGTAGAGGAAAACCCACCTACTTTACTATTGTTGGATCAAACATTTTGCTAGGAGTAGCACCTAATTCAGCTACTACCTTACAGATTAATTATTACAAAAGTCTAACTGCATTATCAGATAGCAATGCCTCTAATGATATACTTACAAATTATCCTGAGTTGTATTTGTATGGTGCATTAGCAGAGTCAGCTCCCTTTATTATGCAAGACGAAAGAATTAACACTTGGGGTAATCTTTATAAAGAAGCTCTCAAGAATGCAAACGAAACATCATCAAGAGGTTCAACCACATCTTCACCTTTACAGATGTCTACTCCTCAGGTGGCTTAGATGATTGAGTTTGGTGATTTACAAGCCGATCTACCTAGTTATCAGAACTCAGGAGCTTTAAAGGTAGATAATGTCATTCCTTTAAGAAAAGGTTATCAAGCATTGCCTGGATTTCAGGCATTGAGTGGAACTGGATTGACAGGAAGTGCTGTCGGTTTATTTACAAGTTTTAGTGCTAGTGGTTCTACGAACTATGCTGGAGATGCTACCAAACTTTATCAGATGGACTCCTCTCTAGTCTTTCAAGATAAAAGTAAAGCTGGTGGTTATAACAATTCGACTACAGAAAATGCAAGAGACTTTTGGGCATTTACGCAGTTTGGTTCAAATATTATTGCTACTAACTTTGCAGACAATATTCAAAAGTTTACAGAAGGTTCGAGTAGTGCTTTTAGTGATCTTGTTTCTCTCAAAGCAAAATACATTGCAGTCATTAGAGACTTTGTTGTAGCTGGATACACAAACGAGTCAGGTACAGTGTATAACCAACGAGTTAAATGGTCAGGTATTAACGATAGTTCTACTTGGACTCCTAGCCAAGCTACACAGTCTGGCTTCCAAGACATTGTAGGATCACATGGTAATATTCAAGCCATTGTCGGTGGTGAGAGTGCTGGTGTGATCTTTATGGAAAAGGCTATCTACAGAATGTCTTATGTAGGTGTGCCATTAGTTTTTCAGTTTGATAAGATTGCAGATAATTTAGGTGCATTTGCTCCTAAATCTGTTGCTTCTTATGGAAACATGGTTTTCTTTTTAGCACAAGATGGTTTTTACAAACTAACTGGTGGGCAACAACTAACACCCATTGGAAATGCAAGAGTTGATAATTTCTTCTTTGAAGATTTATCCTCAAATTTAGATGGAATTACATCTGCTGTCGATCCTAACAATAGTATTGTTGTGTGGTCTTATCGAGGATCAGGAGCTACAGGAACTACTAATAACAAACTCTTGATATACAACTATGCAGTTGATAAATGGAGTACAGGCAGTGGTCAAGATTTAGAGTTTATCGCTAGTGCATCACAAGAAGCATTTACTACCTTAGAGAGTTTAGATGTATTAGGTGACTTAGATAATCTTCCTAAATCATTAGACTCATACTTTTACAAAGAAGGTATTGTTGGTCTAGCTGGTTTTAACTCAGCAAACAAATTTGGTAAGTTTATTGCGAATAGTTTATCAGCCACAGTTGATACGACAGAGTTTGAAGGTGCTGAAAATAAAAGATCAACCTTAATTAACTGTAGACCTATTGTTGATGGAACAACAAATACAACAGTCACAGTAACACCAATTACTAGAAACTCGCAGCTTGATACAATTACTGTGGGTGATGCTGTAAGCACCAACGACTCTGGTACTTGTCCTTTGAGATCAACATCCAGGTATCATCGAGTTCGTGTAAATGTGACAGGAAATTTCAATACCATGTCAGGTGTAGATATAGAAGCGAGACCTGAAGGTGGCAGATAATCAGTTTCCTCAAGTACCTTTATCGATACCAGATACAGGACAACACTTACGATTAGTTTCGACATCATTGAACAATACAATCAATGGTAAACTTAACAGCACCGGCACTATTACATTAACTGCTAGTGCTACATCAACAACTCTTACAGATGCAAGAATAGGTGGAAACTCAGTTATTTTGTTTATGCCTACAACTGCTAATGGAAGAACAGCTCTGAATGGACTTCATGTTTCAGCTAGAGCAGACGGAAGTGCCACATTAACTCATGCAAGTTCAGGAAACACAGATCAAAACTTATCATACTGTGTCATTGGCTAATGTCGTCACTAGAGTTCCTAGTGAAGATGTTGAGTTTATATGGAGTCAAATCAAACCTTTACTAGAAAAGGCATTAGACGAAACCTATACGATTGATGATATTTACAAAGGATTAATCGAAGATCGTATGCAACTATTTATAAGTTGGAATGATGAAAGAGTCGAAAGTGCTGTTGTTACAGAAATAGCACAATACCCTCAGTCAAAAGTATTACGATACTTTTTAGCTGGAGGAGTGAACCTAGAAAACTGGTTAGAAAGAATACAAAAAGTAATCGAAAAATTTGCAAAGAAAGAAAACTGTACTCACCTTGAAGTCGCTGGGCGAAAAGGATGGGTAAGAAAATTGAAAGGATTTAGAGTTAAAGCATACTTACTAAATAAGGAAATATAAAATGTCAAAAGGATCAAACCCACAAAATGTAACTACAACAACATCAAGTGAACCATCAGAGTTTATTAGACCTTACTATACTCAAGCTATTGAAGCCGCACAGGACTTATACGAGAACCCTGATATACCATCGTTTTTCCCAAATAACACTTATGTTGATTTTGCACCAGAAACAGAGACTGCTTTACAACTAGCAAGTGCAAGAGCTATCCAGGGCAATCCCTTACTAGGTTCATCACAAACAGAAATAAATAAGATTTTACAAGGCGATTATCTATCACCTACTACCAATCCGTACTCTCAAGCATTATTCAATCAAATGGCTGGTGATGTCACATCACAAGTTCAATCACAATTTAGCAAAGCTGGTCGTCTAGGATCAGGTGCTAATCAAGAAATATTATCAAGAAGTTTAGGTGAACTTGCCAATAAAGTTTATGGCGATCAGTATAATCGTGAAAGACAAAATCAAGTCGCTGCAACTCAAATAGCACCACAACTTGGTGAGATGGACTACAACGATATTGCAAGATTGCAACAAGTAGGCCAAGAACGAGAAGCACTAGAAATGGCAAAATTACAAGATGCCATAGCAAGATACGACTACGGACAACAACAACCTTACATCAAATTAAATCAATACTTAGGTTCATTAGGTGCTGCTGTGCCATCAACCACTGTATCAACTCAACCAGTCTTTAGAAACACTGGTGCTGGATTACTTGGTGGTGCAATGACTGGTGCAAACATAGCTAATATGATCCCAGGACTAGGAACAGGCATCGGAGCTATTGGTGGTGGACTACTTGGAGGGTTCTTTTAATGGTAGCTTTAGCTTTAAAGAATAGAGGATTACTTCCATCTAGTTATGGAAATATATCAAATTTTTTTACTGAGACTGAACAAAGAACAAGGGAATTAACACCATCTTTAAACACTGGTCAAAATATTGGTGGTATGGGAACATCAAGAACAATCCCATATTCTGTTTATACAACACCTAGAAGAAGCTACTCTGCTTTACCACAAAACACATTTGCAAGTGGTATGGAGCAAGGTGGTAGAAATATGTATTCTGCATTACCTAGTGGTGGTCAAGCAACTACAACTTCTCCTAATGCTTTTGCTGCTGGTATGGAACAAGGTGCAAAAAATGTTTATGCCAAACCAGCATTTGTAAAACCTCAACAAAAACCAGCTAATGTTCCACCTAACCAATTAGGTCAAAACTTATTAGATTTTGCAACAAGTCCTCAAGGTAGAGGATTTGCAAGAGGTTTATTAGAAGCTAGTGGTTATTCCACAACACCAGTGTCTTTTGGTCAAGCATTGGCACAAGGTATGGCTTATATGAGTGAAGCAGATCAACTTGAAGCAGCAAGAAAACAACAAGAGTTTGAAAACAAACTTTTAGAGAGAGAACTTGATTTGACTGCTGCTGGTCTAATTACAAGCAACAAAGATACAGCAGATATACAAAATTTTAAATTTTATAATAACCTTCCAGAAGCTGAACAAAAAACTTGGGATAAATTACAAAAACAAGATCCTCAACTAGCTTATGCTTTAGGTATGGCAAAAGCATCAGCCTCTCAAGGGATGCCAGATGGAACTGTTTTAACAGCAGCAGACTTGGCTTTTGATAAAAAAGCTGGTGAAGAATTATTTTCGTTTATTAATAAAGATTTACCACAACAAATAACAAATTTGAATAAAATTGATGATGTTATTAATATTTTACAAAATGAAAATGTAACTGGCCCTGTGGTTGGTTCTACACCATTTGCATTAAAAGCTGTTCTAAATCCTCAATCTATAGGAGTAGAAGATGATATTAGGTCTATTGTTTTTCAATCACTTAGAGCAACTCTTGGAGCTCAGTTCACAGAGAGAGAAGGTGAGAATCTTGTAAGAGCATCTTTTAATAGATATTTAGATGAAGAAATTAATATTAAAAGATTACAAAGATTAAAAGAAGAAACCTTAAAAGGTCTAAAAACTAAAGAGTCAATGTATTATCATTTAAGAGATAAGGGTACATTAAGTAATTATGAAGGCTTAAATTTATTTGATATTTCAGAAGCAGAAACTTTACAAAATCAAATACAACAAAATATTTATGATATTTCAGATTATGCAAATGTTACTGGAGATGAATTACTTGAAATATTTGAGTCTGATATTAGTGACTCAGAGAAACAATTTATAGAGAACAACATTAACTTAATAAATGAAACTTACAATTTAGGGTTAGAGTAATGGCAAAATTATCAGATTTTAACACTAAGACATCAAAAACATCTAGTAAAACTAAAAGTACAAGGGGTTTTATTAAAGAGTACGATCCGAACACAAATGCTTTTTTTCAAGCTCTAGGTAATTTAGATGAAAGCACTATGCAACTTGGTAAAGATTTAATAACACCTATTTTAAATCCTATACAAACAGCTAAAGATTTAAAATCTCTTGGCTCAAGTGTTGTTAATCTTATCAGACCTGGAGAACAAGGAAATGAACAATTAGCAAGAGAGGTAGGTAAATTTTTTAAAGATCGTTATGGTGGTATTGAAAATATAAAAAAAACTTTTGCTACTGATCCTGTGGGAATGTTGTCAGATGTTTCAATTATATTTAGTGGTGGTGCAATGCTACCAGGTAAAGTTGGTAAAGTAGCTAATATTGCTAGTAAAGTCGATCCGATAGTGGGTGCTACAAAAGCTGTAGGAAGCACAGTTAATTTAGCGAGTAAAGTACCATCTAAAATATTAGGTATGACTACTGGAGCTGGTGAAACAGCTATATCAACAGCTTTTAGATCAGGTCAAAAAGGTGGGAAAGTTGCTGAAGATTTTAGAAGCAATATTACTGGTAAAGAAAGTGTAGGAAAAGTTGTTGAAGATACACTTGAATCTTTAAAAAGTAAAAAGTCACAGACTTCTAAAACATTTGTTGAGGGAAAAAACAAATTGGATTTAGGATCTAAAAAAGTAAATCCTGAAATAATTTCTAATATTGCTGAAGATATAGTGCAAAGCAAAACTTTAGGGCAGTTTGAACTATCTAGTAAAGCACAAGGAAAGTTAAAACAATTAAACAAAATTATTGAAGAATGGAGATTAAATCCAAAAAATCATAATTTAGAAGGTCTTGATGCTCTAAAAAGAAGAATTGATGCAGAGTACCCTACTGGTATTAATGTTGGTGACTCAGGTAGATTAGTATCTGATGTAAGAAATAAAATTAAAGATATTATTGTCAAAGAGTCTCCTGATTATGCAAAAGTTATGAATGCTTATGAAGAAGCAATTAAACTTGAGGAAAAATTAAGAAACGAACTTAGTCTTAACAAAAGAGCTGATGCTGGAACAACTTTGAGAAAGTTACAATCAGTTATGAGAAACAATGTTAATACAAATTTTGGTAGCAGACTTGAAGCATTAAAATTACTTGATACAGCAGATGGAAATTTGATGGCAAAACTTGCTGGTCAATCTTTAAACACTTTAACACCAAGAGGATTACAAAGTTTAATTCCATCAGGTGCTTTGGGAGTAGGAAGTTCAGCTTTGTTGGGTGGTGGTTTTATCAATCCTTTAGCTATAGCACCAACTTTAATTACTAGTTCTCCTAGACTAATGGGTGAAGCTGCTTATTATTCAGGTGTAGCTTCAAGACCTTTTGCAGCAGCAAATAACGCAATTAGTAAATTACCTTCACCAGTTAGGACTGCAATTAGACCTACAAATTTATTAAGAACTTCAAGAGCTGTTGGTTTGTTAGACAGACCAATAGATGAAAACAGAACAGCATTACAGAATAGAGGATTATTACAATGACAGTAAGTTCATATAGCACAACAGCAAGTAGCAACACAGCGATCAATGGAGTTAATATCTCTGAGGGTATGTCACCCTCTGATGTAAACAATGCCATTAGAGAACAACTTAAAGATGTTAGATCAGTTTGGAATGACAAAGAATGGTTCTTATTAGGTGATGGTGATGGTACAACGACCTTTACTAGAGCCTCTGCTACAAGCATAACTGTAGCTGCTGACATTACATCAACACATCATGTAGGTCGTAGAGTTAAAGTTATTGGTAGTAATACTGGAACTATCTTTGGTAAGATCGCAACATCAGCATATTCCTCTCCTAACACAACTTTAACCTTTACCTTTGACAGTGGCACAATTAATTCTGGTGACACTACTGTATCTGTTTATGTCGGTTCAGTTTTTACAAATCCAGCTAATCCTGTTATTGACGAAGATGCTATGGGAACAGATAGTGCTATCCTTCCTCCATCGCAACAGTCTGTAAAAGCATTTGTCACTTCAGGTACAGTTACTTTATCTAACAAGTCCATTGCACTTGGTAGCAACACCCTCTCAGGAACAACAGCACAGTTTAACTCTGCTTTGTCAGATGGTAGCTTTGCAACCCTAGCTGGTACAGAAACTCTAACTAACAAAACACTTACTAGCCCTGTTTTAAATACAGCTATCTCTGGTACTGCATTTAAAGATGAGGATGATATGTCCTCTGATAGTGCAACTGCTGTGGCCTCTCAACAATCTATTAAGGCTTATGTAGACTCACAACTAACAGCTCAAGACTTAGATATTTCTGACGGATCTAGCACGATAGCTATTGACCTGGATAGTGAAACACTTGGATTATTAGGTGGCACTGGTATTGACTCAACAGCATCAGGCAACAATGTAACTTTTGCGATAGACTCTACTGTAGCTACACTTACAGGATCACAAACATTAACTAACAAAACTATTAGTGGTTCTTCTAATACACTATCAAACATAGCAAACTCAAGTCTTGCTAATTCTACTGTAAGTTATGGTGGTGTATCTCTAGCTCTTGGTGCTTCTGACGCAACTCCAGCTTTTGACTTACAAGATGCAACCAGTTATCCAGCAAGTGCCTTAACCGGAACTGTCTCTAATTCACAAATAGGTACAGGGATTGATGCTACAAAGGTTGCTGATGGATCTGTTACAAATGCAGAGTTTCAATTTATCAATACTCTATCTTCTAATGCTCAAACACAATTAGATGCTAAAGTAGCAAAGGCTTCAAACTTATCTGACTTAGCTTCAGCCTCTACAGCAAGATCAAACTTAGGTCTTGGCACAATGGCAGTTCAAAACTCTGCTACTGTCAGCATTAGTGGTGGTACGATTACAGGATTATCGACACCTTCTAATAACTCAGATGTAGCGATTAAGTCTTATGTTGATGATGCAGTTGCTGGTTTGAGAACAAGAACAATAGCTGAAGTAGCAACTACAGCCAATGTCAATCTATCTAATGGATTAGAAGCTGGTGACACAATCGATGGTGTTACTCTTGTTGCCGGTGATCGAGTCTTAGTCAAAGACCAATCTACAGCTACTGAGAATGGTTTATATCTAGCAGTATCAAGTGGTGCTGCTTCAAGAGATCCTGAACACGATACAATCGCTGAGTTAAGTGGTGGTATGGTTGTTGTCAATCAAGGATCAACTAACGATAATAAAATATTTTTATGTACTACAGATAGTGATGGCTCATTAGGTTCTACAAACATTACCTATACTCAAGTCACCCCATCTAATACAGGAACAGTTACAAGCATTGGCCTAACACAGTCAGGCTCAGAATTTTCTATATCAGGATCACCAGTGACATCTGCTGGTAATATCACACTAGATGTAAACAGAATTAGTGCTACGAAGATTGGTGGCAACTCAAATGTTTCTGATACAGAATATGGGTTTCTCGATGGAGTAACCTCATCAATACAAACACAAATAGACGCTAAAGCTGGTGCTGGTTTTGCAGTAGCGATGGCAATAGCTTTATAAGGAGAAACAATGGCTCAAGATTTTGAAAGATCATACGCTAGTTCGATTTCAAACTCATCAGGATCGCCAACAACATTGGTCACTTCAAACTCTGATGACGCATTGATCTCGATTAGATTAGTAAACAAACACACAGCATCAGTTAGTGTATCAGTTGTAATTGCATCAGGTGGAACAACCTACAATGTAATTAAAGATGCACCAGTTCCTGTCGGTGGCTCACTAGAGTTAATCGACTCAGGTTCTAAGATCGTAATACAAACAGGCGATGTGGTAAAAGCATACGCAGATACAGCTAGTGCAGTTGATGTTCTTGTTAGTTATGTAGATAGCATTAGCACATAGGAGATAGAATGGCTTATATCGGAAATA
>FUFK010043712.1_pt1 | contig 36230 bp, 41 predicted proteins | sample 1021851 | NCBI WGS metagenome assembly FUFK01 (sample SAMEA51879418, study PRJEB19060) | metagenome | reverse complement strand
AGCATATCATAAACAACGTCCTCAGTCCAGCCATTCCTCCTGCCACCAAAATTTCCTTGAATTCTACCCGCAACTACTTCGCCGTCTTCCATTCCAAGACTAAATCCAACTCGCTGACCGTAACTTGCTGGTGTCTGAAAGAATACATCTCCGTTTCTTGATTTATATAGATTGTTTATACTAGCTTCCCTTAATTTTGTACCTAATTGATACAAAAGTTCTGTGCCCATTTTTGAATTGTATAGATTATATTCAGGAAGCTGTCTAGTTGTTTGTTCTTTCCCAAAAAGATCAGAAAACAGTTCTGCTATTGATTCAGATATAGAGTTACTTATACTTGCTATAAATTCTAGCAAATCATCATACCACGTCATCGTTGGTAATGAATCTATTAATCTTTCAATCTGAAATTTAATGTTAGCTAAGTCTCTTAACCAGTTGCATAGATTATTGATTTTATTAATTTTATCGCTGACTATGTCTGTATACTGAGCTTCAATTTCCGGTATGTCAAAATTAAGCTCTAAAGGATTAGTATAACTTTCTCTTTGATCACAATATGCTTCAAGAGGAGAGCGAAATGGCAAATCACCAAACCTGCCTTGATTTTCTATCGCATCTCCCAAAAGTATAAAGAAATCAATTATCTTATTGTTTGAAAAATTTAAAGTATTATATTCAAAAGGGTTTATGGTTAAAATATCAGGCTCTTCTGCTGTTGGTTCTGAAAAAGGAGATATGTAATTTACAACATCCCTACCCGATACAGTCTCAAATATATGACTAATCAATTCATTATCAGCATCACCATCCAGAAGCTGCTGTAATTCAACAGGAGTTGACATTCTTGACACGTCTTCTAATAAATTTTGTACTTGTTCTAATGTTGCTGGAGATGTTTCTCCTTCTCGATCAATATTAAAAAGATTTGCCAATCGGGCTAACTCTACTAAATCAACTTCTTCAACAAAATTTCTCAGATCAGTAAAACCAAAATCTTGTTTTTTAAATGAATTTCTTAAACCACTAGCCGGTCTTTTATTACCTTCTGGTCCGCAACCCAGTAAAGCGCTAACAACATCTTTTGCAACACCTGCTATGATAGACTTTATAAAATTTTGAAGTATTGTTTCAATAACTTTCTGATATACTTTTGATTGTTTTGGTTTGAGTCCAATCATTTTTCTTTTTTTAAACTCAAATTTTATGGGTTCATCCAAAGTCTCTCTTATCAAAGAATTAACAACAGGAGGCGCACCAATGGGGTCTAAAAAACTATCCTCAATAAAATCCCCTAAAACATCCAAGGTGCAAAATATTTGTTGATTGACAACACGTTCAACTTCTTGGTATGCACGGGCAGGATTTTCAGCATAGGTCGCTGCGTCAGTGATTCTTCTTTTAGTTGCTTCATCCTCTATAATTTCCTGTCGAAGTAAGATAATAGTTTCCCGGATTAAAGATCTAATTTTTGTTTTTCCTGTTGCTGCTTGCCAAAACCTTAAAGCATATTTGGCAGCTTTAGCTTGACCAGTGTCACAGTCTATATTAGATAATGTCGAAGACATTTTATAACTCAAGGGTCTATTTGAAAATAAAAGCTCATATTGACGAGGACTAGTTTTAGATAGCTCTGACAACTTTGCGAATAGATCTTTTCTTTTTCTTCTTCTGCGGGCATCTTGCGCTTCTTCGTTGTTGGCTCTTTTAGCTAACACTGCATCGAGCAAAGTCGATGGGTATACATATTTTGACAAAAACGTCAAGGGAGCCTCTCTAGTTGATGGTGTTGTGTTTTTTACATCTGTATAGATTTCATAACTTCCTTCGATAAAAGAAAAAGTAGTGGGTGTAAAGAGAGAAAAAGCATTTGCTATTCTGGCTTGTTCCTCATTTATATTAAGATAATTTATATTACCTGTGCCCTGATAGTAGAAACTACCATTAATACAGATATGATCCAAAAGGTAATCCTCTGTAAAAAACATTTCAACAAAATCATCGTCCTCTAGAGATATTTTATTGTACCCGTAAAATAAAGACAATAAATCGAAGAATGACTCAAGGCGGTCAACTTCCCTAGATATATCAACTCCATTAAGAATTTGGGGCGTTAAACCGTCGTCTAAAAGCTTTTGATTATATTCTGTTAGTACACCTCGAACAGAAAACATATACCTTAACATATCTTCAACTTGAAAAGTAACACTTCTCTTAGTTTTATTTTCATCACCAATTATTCTTTTTGCTTTTTGCAAAGTAGATAATTCATATTCCTCATAAGATGGTCTATCATTAGCTTCTTCAGAATCTGGGAGATTGTTAATGTCACTTGAATTTATCTGCAAGCAATATATCCATCGGGATCCTGGGCGAAGATCTCTGTAGGAAAATAAAGCAAATGTATCAGGTGCTCCATATTTTGATAATAAATTCTGAAAATTTGCTTCTGAGTTTTTTCCTGTGAGTTTTAATATTTCACGAATGCTTTTCTCTACAGCATTACTATATCTTGCCCTTTGATTTTCTGAAAAACGAGTAAACCATGTTATCCTAGCAGTGGCACGATCTTCTGATCTTAAAAAGTTAAAAGCATATCCTTCGGTTTCTGTAATATCAGTTCTCTTAACATAGTAAAATTTTAAGTCAACTGGATTGTAATAAACACGATCGTTGTCTTCTCCAGGAAGACCATTTTTTCTCCAGTCGTATAAATCTACATTAGAATCAGAACTTATATATGTTGTTACACTTGGACTTAAGTTTAATAGGTCAACCCCAACGTTATCACTATATTGAATGCTTGGTAATCCTAGAGCACTTCTTAGTTGATCTTTGTACTGTTTAGAGTGTTGGGAGGGAACTGCAATCAGGTTTGCGATATCTTGATTGAGTTCAGGTCTGTTTGCATCTTCTCTATATTCTTGCTTATATGTCAATTCAGAGGTGTTAGAAGAATATTTTTTTAAAACATTATTTTGCCTCAATTGGTCAACTATGTTCTGCAAAGCAGCTATAGATTCAGTATCGCTGATTTCTTCTGCACTATTATTTACTACTTTGCCATTTTGAGGGTAAAGCGCAAAATATGCAAGCATATCGTCTATGGTGATTGTCCTGTCACGATCTACTAATTCTTTGCCAATTTTGGGAAATTCATAGAAGAATAGATAACTCTCGTGAATGGCGTCAATAACAAATTTATTAGATTCATTCTCATAATCATAACCCAAACCTCGCCTAGAGTCTGTATTAACAGTCTCAGCGTATGGGTTTATTATTCTTCGTTGCCTATCTGTTAGTGCCATACCTGCTTACCTAGTTTACATTATTAAATTTACTACGAAAATTGTACTTTGCAAACGGATTAATCTTGCTATAATTCATCTTATGAAAAGCAAAATTTAACTCTTGAGTCTGCAAATTGCCAGCAGACAGAGCGCACTTTGTCAACAATGGAAGTACGGCTGGTGCAGCCGGAGGTAAAAAGCCAAATATTAATGATCCTAACTGGGTTATCATCTCAACGGATGTTGCAACTTCCGAATGCAAATCATTAATCAACTCCAAAAGATTGTCCAAAACCTCCGCAAGATCATCACCTTTTACCATTGGCTGTAGATCAGTATCATTGTTACCAGCGATTAAATCAATGCCTTGTACATTATCTCCAATGAACATACCCGCAGACCCATTATAAGAATCGGTGCTTGTTACTAACTTTATACCTTCTCTACCAATGATTCGCACAGAATCAGCTTTTATGGCAATTGCTGATCGATTTGTCAGATTGCCAACTTTTCCTTTCGCTAATCCAAAATATTCTTTAGAATCAATATCTGCCCTCTGGGAAATATAAATGCGAGCAGAGTCAAGTTCGGTGCTTTTGTTTGTTAATACTTTATCCCCTTCATTATCAACTTCTCGTGCAAGAATACCAGATAACCCAGCAATTATATCAATACATCCTACATTAGTATTAGCTGTCGATCCCTTACCTGAAAACTCACTTCCTGGGCGATCACGTCCTTGAATAATAATGGTATTATGTTTGCCTTGGAGAATATTCTCAGACTCTTTAATATTATAACTTGGATTTGGACCTATAATATCAGAATGAAAATATCCAGAATATTCCCTTGCTTGATCTTTTGGTGAGTCTTCTAAAAACTTCTTTTTACTATTGTCTAGAAGCGCCTCAGTTATTGTTTTAGATGTGGCCATATCTTACTCCTGTGATTGATAAAAAGTCTGACCAATGAAGCCAACCATTGGGTCTTGTTTATCGCCTGCTGCAAAAGGAGTAGAAGTGTTTGTGACATATTCAAAATGAAGATGAGCCCCACTGCCTATACCAGATCCACCAGAAAAAGCAATGGGCTGACCTCTTTTAACCTTTTGCCCAGTTTTAATAACTGGGTATCTATTATGATCTTGTAGATGAGCATAAAGTGTAAAAAATGGTATTGGAGATTGTCCTGGTGTTTTACTGTAGGAGGTGTGTCTTATAAAAATATAATGTCCATAACCTTTTGTTGGTCCGCCTTTGTTTGTTCGCACAGTCGCAATTCCATCAAAGGCTGCAAAGATTAATTCGCCAATTGGTGCCCTGAAATCTGTGCCATAATGTGGTCTTCTTCTGCCCTCTGTTGGGTGAAGTCTGTTTAGATCAAAAGGAGAAGTAACAGATAAACTCCTAACAGGAGGAGCAGGTGATAATTGAACCTCTCCTGAAGGTAAAGACATAGGCGGTGCCCCAACAGGGTCAACATTTCCAAGACGAAATACTTCAGCGCAAGGATCAGGAGATGTTTGCGAATTTGCCGGGAGAACCGATGCACACCTTTGCAGTTCCTCTAGAGCAAACTTATTGTTAATATGTCCTTCTACATTAATAATCGTACCTGTTTCCATATGGCTGGAAAATTGGGCACGAGGATTGTTAAATTGTACATCTACAATATCTCCTGCTTTTAGTGCGTGTTGTCCTGTTCCTTGAACATACTTCACCAGTGGATAAAAACCTATTGCAGGGTCATCCGATCTTTTTGCTTCAGGTAGCCAATAATGTCTAGGATCGCTAAGCACCATAATTCGAACCATTTGATAAGTGGCTCTTGAGTCTAACTGTTGTACTGTCTCGTAAAAAGATTTAATTTGATCTTCTACTCTTAAAACGAGCGCCTTGGCAATTGTTAAGTCAGTCGTAGAATTAGGCGTATTTAATTTACGAATGAGATTTTTGAGAGTACCCATGGGAGTTGAGCGATCAAGATCCCAAGCACTATTACTAATATCGTTACCAAACGACATATCATTACGATAAAGCTGTTGCTTTGCGTCGTCGTATATTGTTGGCTCACTTTGGTTTTTAATATTAGTCACTCTAGTCCTCCTTTAATATATCAAACAACTGGTTCTTATCATCATCTGTAAGACCCGTTTGACTAGAGGACTGATCTTTCTTATAAACTAATGTGGCTAATTTTACTAATTGCTCGTTGCTTCTTTGTAATGTTTCAACAAATTTAGCAGCGGTGGCACCAGAATCAGAGTATCTTTCTTTTGATACATTTAAATACTCCTTAAGATTATCTAGGAGTATCTCTGTTTCTTGTCTGTCCTTGTTTATGTTTTCAAGGGCCTGTTCAATTAACGAGTTTAGATCTTTTTTCATACAATAAATAGGATGCTAGCTAATTTCTCCGTCATTCCATTTTTTCTTGAAAGTACGATATCTTTCCCTCATCTTATTAAGAGCACTAACAATTTGCTTAGTATTGAGACCCGTTATCTCTCTCATGTACAAATACACTGCTTTTTTGTTGAAAATTTCAATTTGTTCAATATTTTCCATAAGAGTCATCACAGCATTCAAAACCTTCTCTTCATTAGGTTTGAGTTTTAATTTTTGCCAACTGCTGATTTCTGTAAGGAGGGAATTCCAAAATTGCTTCTCTTCTATCTCAGTTAATAAACTAGCATCAGATCCCGAGGATATTGCTTCTACTTCACGGACCATTTCGTCATAATTAACTTCACGTCGGTTTTTCTTTGTTTGTTTTTTTGCCTTGTGGGTAAACCAATTCTTGGTTACAACAGAGAAATATGAAAACGCTTTCTTCCCCTGGGAGGGGTCAAATTTTCCTAGGATAGTGGTAAGCCAAATTTTGCAATCATCTTTGTGATATTCAATATTCTCAAGGGAGGTAAACTTATAAGTATAAACTATCTTATCTACCAATTCATCAAAAGCAGGCTGTATATGCTGAATGTAAAGTTCTGATCTTTTTGACAAACTTTCTGTATTACAGTAGTCAACTATGGCTTTCTCAGTTATCTCCGTAAAGTAATAATTATTTTTCTTCTTCTTTCTAGGCATTAGTATTCTCTAGCTCTGTTTCTGTAAGCTCCTGATTTGCTCTTATATAAAGTTGTATCTCATCAGCTAACTTACCTGTGTGTTCAAGTAAAGCTTCTAGGGTGGCATCACCATAAAAAATATCTCTACCATACACATCTGATAAATGGTTTTCGTATTCAGCTACTGAATTAAATATCCCTCGGGCTTCTTCATTGGTCATCTCAAGATAGTTAAGAAGCTTTCGTGTATACCAAACAAAAACAATATTAATAATCGCTGAGGATGCTAATAAAACTGATAGTAGTATAGTTGTCATTTTTGTTTGTGAATTCTTTTCTTTTGTTTCTTTTTGTACTCTTCTAAAGTTTTTTTACCTTCTTCGATTGCTTTGTTAACTTCAGTTCCTGTTTTTTCCTTATCGACTGTAACCTTCTTTGTTACCTGTAAAACAGTTGATAAATTTTTCCGTATGTCTTTAGAATTACACAACGGACACTCCACGTCTTTCTCTTTATACGAATGTCGGATATTAACCTGTTTGCCACACCCGAGACAATCATAAAGATATAGAGGCATTATTCAGTTTCAAAAACTTGAGTCTTTACAGTTGGTGGATTTGTTACTACAACTTCACCATTTTCAACTTCCAAGTTCCAGTCAGCTAACATCTCTGTTATATCTGTTTGTTCNGCCAANCACTTTTGNAGTGTCATCAATAGCGCTCCTACAGCTTGATTTGAAAACTTCATTATTCTTCTCCTTTCATATTATTAACCTGATTAATGACATTATCCCAGCCGCCTGTGAATGGGACCGCCTTATCATCAATATAAGCAAAAGCTCTTGGTTTTTCAGCAGTAACCTTTGACACATATTGTGCCATATCATGCTTTTTAAGCCACTCCCAGACTAGTTCAGAACCGGTTCTTCCATTTACTAATCCTCGATCTGGTTTTGCCTTGCAGGTATAAATAATGACTGTATGATCTCTAGATAGTTTTTGCAGTGCTTCCTTGGCACCCTCAACTGGGTCATCNTANATNGTGCCNTCATNATATCCCTTTAGANCATNNNTGGATNACNCCATCAAAGTCAATACCAATATTTACCTGTTCATCTGGATAACTGTGTTTTCTGACACTTGGACCTTTCCAATTAATTCTCTCTAAGTCGTCAGGGGAATTTTTACCGATCGGAGGGCACTCCTTGCCTGAACCATGAGTCAACTGGTATTGCAATAGCAAGGTTAAAACTTCTGCTGTGTGGTAGTATTCGGCTCCAAGAACTACTTGGGCTAATCCTTTAATTTCTTGTTCAATAGGATTAGACGTTACCAAAGCTGTCCTTAATCCGTTATCCGAAGCCCATTGAAGTGCCTTGATTACATCTTTTGATTTACCAGACGAAGATATCCCATATACTAGAGACTTTTTCATTTGAGATTTAGTCTTAGTGCAAGTTCTTTGTTGCAGCCAAGCAACCATCCATTGGTCAAAACTTGTATCGTTAATCAAGGAAGTTGCTACTACACAACTCCCAGGACACATAGCGTTCTTTGTCCCATTGGATAGTCTTGTCATATCTACAGCGGTGTGATCAGCAACACCCATGTTTCCGCCGTGTCCAAGAACATAGATGTCATCACATTCATTATAATATTCTTGTAACTGTCTCCACTCTTTTGAGCTTATAGTTTCGTAAAATTTACTCTCTAGATTTTCAATGTCAAGTGCTGAACTCATTTAATTCCTAGCTCCTTATAAAATTCTAAAAGTCCGGTTGTATCCATTCCTAATGCTATAATACCATAATCTGAATATTTCTTTAGATATTTTTTAACTTCTGTTGGAATATGGACTGCCATCTTTTCTTTTGGTATTAATTTTTCCATTTTCTTAATTGCGTTTAGATACAAGTTTGAACCAAAATCTCCCGGTACTCCAAGGCTAGCGGACAGGTCATAAGGTCCGATCATATAATAGTCAAAATTATAACTCATTATCTCCTCTAAATTATTTACGCCATCAATAGTTTCAATCTGAGCTATAATAGAAGGTGGCTCTGATATTAAAGGTGACAATCCCCATTTATTAGCCCTAGTTAAACCAAGCCCTCTGCGTCCGCCGTGTTTTGGGAATTTGCAAGAATTCATTATTTTGTTACACTGCCGTGCATTTTCAACGGTAGAGAAAATTAAACCTGTCGCCCCTGAATCTAAACACATTCGGATACTTGATTTGGTGGGAACCACTAGTCTAACAAAACACTTCTTATCTAAAGATGTTATAGTCTGAATACAATTATAGATTGTTTCATTGTTGTAGGATGCGTGCTCTGTATCTACAACAACACCATCAACGCCAGTGTGGCATAAAAGCTCTGATACTACTGGTGACGGTATTTGTTGCCAAGCTAGCTTCATTTTTTCACAACGTATGCAGTTGGACCATAGTAATCCAGTGTTTTGATTGTTACATCTTTATTTTTAAAAAACTTATCAGCACCTAGCGATTCAGACCATTGATGGTGTGCATATTCATCAAACACTACAATACCGCCCTTTGACATCTTATCCCAACATGCACATAAAATATCATAAGTAGGTTCCCCAAGATCAACATCAATATACAACAGGGACACTTTCATTCCCGGCCTCGTACCAAAATATTTTGGCATTGTTTCCGAGATGTTTCCTTTGATTAGATCAAATTCATGTTCTTTAAATCCACATTCGATTACTTTCTTATGTAGTAGTCTATCATAATCCTCTTTGTGTCTAAACTCTCTAGCATCAAACAAAACTGACATTGCTTCTTTGTCGATCCCATTTAAAGATTGTAACAGCGCATCAGAATCAAAATAATCAAAACCTAAAACCTTTTTTATTGTATGAGGATTATAATAACTTTTTAATTTCAAAAAAGTAAACAAGCCTGTTCCCTTAAACACTCCACATTCTATTATATCGCCGGGGATGTTTTTTACCTTATCATACAGTAATGCTCTTGCTAAGAGTTTTCCAAATACTTTGATATCACTGGATATCATAAATGTATTAAATGCATCAAAAAACTCCTGACTTCTTTCTATTACTTCTAATTGTGTTAGGTCTATATTCTCTTTTTTCATTCTATCTCCTTTAGACATTTTTTTATACCCTCAGATAAACTTACTTGAGGGCTCCAGTTTAATAAATCTGTCGCTTTTTTGTAAGTTCCTAGACTAAATTTATTAACCTCTTTGACTATTCTTTCTCTTTTTAAAGGGTAAGTGCCCTCAAATAAACTGGGGTATTTATCCCAAAAGTTTTTTGGCTCTTCAAATCTACATTCTAAATCAGACCCGAAATGTTTTTTAAATAATTCATATATTTCTTTTACCGAGTATGTATTGCCAGAACATGCATTAAAAATTTGTCCTTGCGAAGATTCGTTTTCAAAACATTTTTCAATTAACCTTGATACATCGTCAACATAGATATAATCTCTTTTTTGCTCTCCACTGGAGTAGAATACCGGGTTTTTGTTTTCTAGCAAGCATTTTGTTATATAACCTAGTAACGGAGGTTGTTTTCTAAGATGATCTTGGTTTGGTCCGTAAACATTGAAGAACCTAATCACAGTTATATCCATATCGTAATTTTTTACATAACTACTACATAAATTCTCGCAAGCCAGTTTGGTCATAGAATATATTAAATCAGGATTTTCAAAACCAGTGTCTTCAGCGAAAGGATATGTCTTGCTATTTTCGTAAACAGCACTGGTGCTTGAAAAGATTACTTTTTTGACACCATGCTTTTTACAAGACTCTAGTACATTTAGGGTACCAATCACATTATTATCATAAGCATTCACGGGGTTTATTTGACTTTCGGGAAGAGGTGCAATACCAGCCAAATGAACAACCACATCCATTCCTTTGCAAAATTCATGAAAATTGTCATCCCTGATGTCGCATTTTATAAATTTAGAAAAAGTAGACCCTTTGTGTCTTAAATTTTCTAAATTTCCATAACTCAAATTGTCCAATGAAAATATATCATGTTTATTTGATAAAAATCTTCCAAGTTGAGATCCTATAAAGCCAGCGCCGCCTGTAATCAAAATCTTCATTTTATATACTCCTTCAAAGAACTGTTTCTAGGGATCGATATTGAATCACAAGATGGATATGGGTTGGTAGGAGCAAAATCATTAATTATAATCCTTTGAGCATGATTACAATTCGTTATAATTTGCTTATACTTTATTTGCATTTTCTGTAACTTAGATTTGAAATCTTCCAAATATTCTTCGGTCCTAGATGTTGTAAAAATAATTTGAGCACCGTTGTCAGAGAGATCCTTTAATAATTTCCAATTCTCCTCGATTGGCTCAAAACTATTAGACCAATTTATTTTACCATATCTTCCGGTATTTTTTAACAAAACACCATCAATATCAAAAAAATATGTAGAGCAACGCTGTTGTTCTTTTCTCCACTCAGACAGAGTGCCCCAATCAACAAATCTATTCGCAGGCACAAAGTAAACGATAGTACCCTTAGACACCAAGTATGATAGAATATGACTTATAAAAACTTCATTTTCAATTTTAGTAACGGGGCTGCTAATTATTTTTTCATATGCTTCTACAANGGAACCCACATCAATACAATATACTCCCACACAAATTAAGTTCGAAATGATTTGTTTTTCTACTATATCTGTTATTAAATCTTTGTCACATTTAATAATATAACTTTTATTTTGTAAGTTTTCTATCTGAGTATATTCATCTATCTCTAGTCCACATATAAACTCTCTATTCAGTGGGAAATCAGCCTCGACAATACAATCAGAATCTTTTATAGTTATCAGCCCTTCTAATTTTTTTGTTTTAATTGTCTCATAAATTGTGTGGGCTGGGTCTCTGGTTTGCTCTGGTAATATGCATACTTCTATCTTTTCTCCGAACAACTGATTTAGAATCTTATCTGCTTCATATAATTCACAATGTTTCGATAATATTGTTATTATAATTCTATCATAAGATATGGTTTCGAATGATTCAAGAATTTTCTCGATCATTAATTTTCCATCCGGGTGGGTAAGTAGCCACTTCGGCTTCATATTTGGATACCTAGAACTTAAGCCCGCTGCTGGTATTACTAAATTATTCATTAATAATTTCCTTTTTTATAAATTTTAAATTGTCTTCTACAAATCTGAAAGATTCCGAATTTTGACCGCAGTAAGGAATGATTCTAAGTAAATTCAACACCAACATTCTTTTGGAGGCCTCGATTTCTAATTCAGACAGTACTGATACAAAATAATCATACATGACTATCAATCTAATAAACGGCTTTCTTTTTTCTTTTCTCCAAGACCAACCAAGAATAATATCTTGTAGTAATTTAGAATAATCAACAATTTTACTATTACAAAAAGAATCTAAAAAATCTATTAGATATAAATTATCCGAACTCTTTATAATATTTTCAAATGTTAAATCACCATGACAATATGACTTATTTATCCGACTCCAGTCAAAATCCAAGCAGTAATCAGAATAAAACTTATATTCTTGTGGTAATGACATTGTCGCTATTTTATCATGTACCAAATTCTCTATCGACTCATCTAAATACGTATTATTGTTTATAAAATTTATAATTGTTTTGAAGCATTCATAAACAAGTTCTTGATTCCCTAATAATATATGTTTTGCCATTGTAGGACCCTTTATGAATTCCATATCAAACCAATAGAGGTTATTGTCAAATCCACTATCTAAAACCATTGGTTTTTTCACTAAATCTGATTTGAACAATTGCTGTTTATTCCTCTGTCTTATAATTCGATCATTATAAGACAAAGATGGAGACATTTTACGCACTACAGCGAAATGATCTCTTTGAACTAGTGACACTTGACACCCCGAATGTCCTGTCAGTTTTTTTATTTTCACTTTCTAAACCTTTCGCCATCTTTATAAGGGTGAACATCGATATCTTCACACTTGTTTAGGTCAAGCCAGTAATCACCCTGCCTCCATCCAACATAATTTTGTTCTTCAAGAGTTTCCACATCTTTTTCAAAATAATAATATTGAATAAAGCTTGGAACTTTTGGCAAAGATGGAGGATTATTTACGAATTCTTGTGACCACCTCGTAAGCCAACCTGTGTAAGATGGTTGTGTTTTCCAAGTGTCTTTCCATTTCCAATATAGAATTTGAGATGTGTGGTACCAACCTTCTTTGGACATATCATTGGATTTTTCTTTTCTCCATTCAGCCTCACCACCTTGATAAACAGAGGTGTCTAAAGGCAATGCGTCTTGACTATTCAATAGTCTGCCATGGATTTTGTCATTTATTAAGGATTTATCTTTGTTTAAAATCAATGCTCGTATATAATAATCAGCCTCTTTGTTCGATGGTGTAATAAATCTTTCGTCCCACATACCAATTTTCTTGACAGCATCAGGCCTATAACTAATAATATTATCACCTAATTGACCAGTTACGAATGTGTACTTTTTGTGCATTTTGAGAAGATTCATAGTCCAGTTTGGATCAAGTACAATATCGTTTTGCATAGTGACAACAATCTTTGTCTCAGGATCATTTAAATTCCTAAATCCGTGAACAAGTGCTTGGTTCCAGTTCCTTGCCAAATTTCCAGTGTCCCAATCAGGCCTAGCATTATTGTGTATTACATTCACTTTATCTCTAAATCTCTCCTCTAAGAAGAAATCGCTGTGATTGTTGATTATATTAACTTCTGTGTCAGAAACCAAAGGGAAGTCTGTTTTATTAAACAAGGTGTCTAAAGTTTTGTTTAGTATATCTTTTCTTTTATAAGTTACAATATAGATCTTAATGTTTTTCATAATTTTTTAACCTTATCAAACAAAGACTGGGCAACCATAAAATCAAATTCAGTATCAACATCAACGGATTCTATGTCATCTAACATAAAAGGGTAAAAATTATTCCCAAGAATATTCTTATTTTGGATCATAAGATCTCTGGGTAAAATATTTGCTGCAAAATTTAACGCATAAACATCAGGAAGATCCTGAGACCTGGGGTGATTTTTAGGATCATAGTTGATAGCTTTATTGCCAAGCCATAAGTATTCTCTAATAAAATTAGCTGTGACAACTGAATCGTATTCTTCTTTTGTTTTATAGATTTCTATGCAGTCTTGAATTGTTTCATCTTTAATAAGAGGACTTGTAACAGGTGTCCACAATATATCCTTACAATTTAATAAAGAAGCTAAGTGAACATATACATCTCCCATAGGAACTGTGTCGCTAGCATAAAATGGGTCTCTTCTCATAGTAGTTGCACCAAGAGAGTTTGCCAACTCTAACATACCCTCATCATCAGATGTTACAACTACATTATTAACATCTTTCAATCTAAGAGCTTGTTCTATTTTCATCTGGAGCATATTTGAATCTCCAAAGGGTTTTATGTTTTTACGTGGAACCCTTTTAGACCCTCCCCTTACTGCAATCAAAACAGTAATATCAATGTCTCTCACAACTGACCTCCATTTATATCGATAGCTGCACCAGCAATATAAGATGCAGCAGAAGAACATAAAAACAAAATCGGAAGAGATTGCTCTTTTGTAGTTGCAATCCTTCTGACAGGTATGTTTTTTTCTAAGTCTTTTATCTGATTTGGAGTCATCGATTCTTCTAGCATTTCTGTCATTGTTTGAGATGGACACACACAATTAACAAGAATATTATGCTTTGAAACTTCATTTGATAATTGTTTGGTCAGACCGATTATACCATATTTACTAGAAGTGTAATGCACGCCACTAACAATACTTTTATTTCTTCCTGCGATGGATGAAACATTTACGATTCGACCAAAGTTTTTTTTCTTCATTTTTTCGACAGCTAATTTAGAGGTGTAATAAAATGACTTGAGATTGGTACTCATAACTCTATCCCACTCGTCACCATCAATATCTTCTATAGGGCAACAAAGATTAGTTCCTGCGACGTTGATTAAGAAGTCTACTGATTCAATTGATTTGAATGCTAGCTTTATACTAAGTTCATTTCTTAGATTACAACCTATGTGGTGACACCCTTCAATTTTTGGATCTGTTCGAGATAAACAATATACAACTGCCCCTGAGTTTAAAAAACTTTTAACAACCTCAAGTCCAATACCTCTGCTGCCGCCTGTAACTACAACTACCTTACCCGTGAAGTCAAAAGAGACGTCACTCGTCTTCATACACATGATCCACATCCGGTCTAGTTATTGCGTATCTTACTCCTGGCTTGTCTCCAATACACTTTATATGATGCCAAACGCCACAAGGGACTACAATAATATCATTTGTAGTAACAGTTCTTGTTCCTATGCCATCAATCCACCACTCCCAAGTTCCATCTAAGATAACCCAATTCTCATCAGCATCATGATGATAGTGTTTTCTATTTCCTTCACCAGGCTGTTGTTGAATTACAACACCTCCGAATAATTCGTTATAAGCAATTCGAACAGCCCAAGACCCCATTCCAAGATCTTTTCTCAGTTCTTCTAAGTTTACGGTTGAACAGTTTTCATATTTGACTAGTTCTGAGACTGGGACCCCGTCTTCTTCTAAAACTCTATTTAAATTTGAATCTGATTTTCTAGTCATTATCTAGTGTCCTTTTTAAACTTTGGTAAATTTGAAAACCTATTAATCCTATCACAAACTGCTTTAGAATTTAACTTTTCTATAACAACTGGATCAAAAGATAATCTTGAATCTTTCATAAGAACATTCTTACAGTGCATCATTTGCGATAATTGATCATGTAAGATCTTGTCTGGTCCAAGGTAGGTTCCTTCTGCTCCGTATGTTTTTATATATTCAGAGTTATACTTCTCTTCATTTGTTTGAGGTATGCCCGTATTATAAAAATCCATACCATACACACATAGTTCCTTCAAAGGGTATCTTAAGAGGAAATTAATAGATCCATAACCAGAGTTAAAATTGGCTGTAAACGTCGTATAATTTCCAGTAGAAAATCTTTCAAGATGCTGCTTTGCATAAACTTGCCAATAAAGCCCCCAGCGATCCCAAGTTCCATCGCTTCTTTTAAGATTCACAAGAGGAATATTTAACTCTTGAAAAATATTACCATACATTTCATCCGTGAAAAACCATCCTTTTCTCCACTCAAGCCCACCAACAGCCACCTCATTATTGTTTGGTGCTGAAACAGAGTCATTACAAATAATGAACTTTGGTCTATCTTTTGGTGATAGACTTTTTATATGGTTTACAAGCGGATTACCATAATTAGGGTTCAAGCAACTTTGTATTATGTCTGAGCGTTTTCCAAAATCTTGCTCCGAATATATGTTGTGCTGAATCCTGACAACCACATCACAAGAATCAATTTCTTGTCCTTTACCTTGACCTCTTAAATATGGAGAAGGTCCTACTAAAGCAACTGTTTTGTCTTTTAAAAATTCCTCCAAGTCATTATCCATAACAGAATTTTTATGAAAGACTGATTGATTATCCTCTAAGTTTTGATATATACGCAGGCACTCATTTATTGAGATTTTTTTATCACTCAATCTTTCGTTGATATTTTTTACAATGCCAGGCCACGGGTCTAATGGAGTAACAAAATTATCAAATTCTAATTCTCGGAGACAAGACTTTACCACCTCGATGGATTCCTTGCTGATGGGTTTAAATTTTTCCGCCAATGGTAGATTGCAGTTTAAAAACTGATCGTGATTTAAGTCAAAGAATTTTGATATTTTTTGCTCATCATAATAATCTACATCGTATGAGTTTTTTATAACCTCAAAATTCTTTTGCCGAAACAACGAAACAAAAAACTCTTTGATACTCAATGAATTGTAATTCAGGTTATAATCTACATCTTTTATCTGTAGTAAACCTCTTTTCTTAAACGCTGGAAGTATATCCTTGAACATTTGATTCATCTTGTATGTTGTATAGGCTCCATCGCTATTGTATATTTGGTCTGCTGTGCTGTCATTAGGTGTATTATGATGAACCATTTTGTGGCTACAAACAACATTTCTTAAAAAAGGTATTTCCTGAATGTTGAACATATGACAGGCATCAGTGTCTGTGCGATATTTTGTATATAAAGGAAAGAACCACTTCATTAAACTTTTGTGAACAACTTTAATACCATTATGAGTAAATGGTATACAAGAATAATCTCTGCTAGTTAAGAAATCTTGATCCTGCACTAAAGGGCTATCAATTCCTGTACCCGGATAATAAGTTAAAACGGCTGGATTTAGTTCCAAATCTTCTAATATTTGTTCATAGGGATCTAAATTAAACCTTGGCTCAAGAACAAGATCATGATCAAGAAACATATAATAATCATATTTCTTAGGAACAAGCTCTGCCATGACATTTCTTGTCTCAGACCAGACAGTGCCAGGGCAAAACTTTAGAGACTTTTGATTTTCTTTTTCGTAGGTAACAAAATAAAGGTCTGACTGTTCTCTATCTTCAAACAACTTACAATGAACAGCATTTGGTTCACTGGGAGTCACCTGTAAAATACAAAAACGTTTATTTTTGCTTTTCTCCACCCTAGAGTTCCCTATCCCATCGATCAATCATTTCTTCCAGCATTGATTCAAATGTATATTCAGGTTTCCAGCCCAAGATTTCCTGTGCTTTAGATGGATCACCTTTTAAATATTTGAGTTCCTCTGGTCTCATAAATTTTGGATTTTGTATTACATAATCTTCGTAATTTAATCCTATTTTTTCAAAAACAACTCTACACAAATCCCTAACAGAATGCGTTTCGCCAGTAGCAACAATAAACTCATCTGCAACTGAATGGTTTATGATTTGATGCATTGCTCTAACATAATCTTTTGAGTGTCCCCAATCTCTGTATGAATCCATATTACCTAGTTCAAGGTTTTGTTGTAATCCTTTCTTAATTGAAACAGCACCTTTTACCACCTTGTTTGTTACAAAGTTCGAACCACGGCGTGGAGACTCGTGATTAAATAGAATACCATTACAAGCATGAAGGTTATAAGCATTTCTATAGTGTCGAACTAAATTATAACCCATCACCTTAGCACACCCATAAGGACTGACCGGGTTCATCGGAGTGGTCAGCCGTTGCACACCATCTTCATCTACTGAATTTCCAAACATCTCTGATGATGATGCTTGGTAAAATTTAGCGTTCGGAACTGTATTTCTATAAATCTCCAACATATGAAGAACACCAAGGGCGTTAGTTTTGATCGTAAAAGATGGCATATCAAAACTAATACGAACGTGACTCATAGCACCCAAATTATAAATTTCATCAGGCTGAATCTCTGACATTAACCTCTGTAAGGAAGGATAATCTAAAAGATCGCCATAGTGAGTATTAATTTTATCACTAACATCACTCTGCCCCAGACGATAATTTTGATTTTCAGCTACTGAGTGTCTTCTTACTACTCCGTGGACTTCATATCCTTTTTCTAATAACAACTCAGCTAAATAACTGCCGTCTTGACCATTCAATCCCGTAATAAATGCTTTCTTCATTTAAAAATCTCCATCTTAGTTAAGTCAGGCCAGTCGTTCACACTCCAAGATTTAGGCTTTTTTTCAATAGCCTCTGGTAGTTTTTTTAATCCAAGCGCTGCTGTCTCTGGTGTCATATAATAATGGTACCCCATCACATTAATATTTTGAGTTCCCCAAGGTATATGAGGCTCCCTTCCATCATACGACATTTTCTTTAAATGTTTAGCTGCCTCCTCGTTATCCGTTAAAATAATACCACCTCTTCCTAGACTTAAGTGTTTTTTGAATTGAAAACTTACACACATAAATGTTCCGGGAACATAACTATCTTTTTCCCATAGGACAGCAGCATCTACCACTTTATCAGTCAGGTAGTAAAATTTTTCCCACTCACAATCTTTCCATTCTAGATCAATATTTAACTTGTTTGATAGAAAAGGCACTGAAATATAAGTGTGATGGGGTACTGAAATCTTATTTGCGTTAGTGTATATTAGACACAACTCTAAAGCGTGTGTACAACAGTCAACCGCTACCGCATATTTAGAACCAAAAAAATTACTTATATTGTTCTCGAACTCTTCAACAACATGAAAATCCCACTTACTCAATTCATTCTCCTATGTAAGTTTTATCTTTTTTTACGCCGTAGTATGGTCCATTTTTAAATTCATATAAAATTGTATCATCATCTAATATCTTCAATGAATGTCCGCCTCGATATATAACAACACAATCTCCATCGCTTATTTCAAGCGAACACAACAAAGAGTCATCTAAATCATAAAAAGTTCCCTCAACCTTGCCATCCAAAATAACCCAAGCTTCTTGAGTTGTAGTGGCAACTTTATTGCAGGGCAAGTGTTTATGAGCTTTAAAAAAATCTTCTGCTTTTGTTATTTTTACCCCAGCCTGTAAAAACTCTTCGTCTGGTGTTATATTTTGCCTAGAGTTTGTAATCTCATTTTTTCTTATTAGGGATAGAATAATTTTTTCAGGGTCAACTTTAGAATAAATATTTAACATTTTCTACACCATATATTAAGCATCATTGGTACACCATTTTGATCACCATGGGGAACATAAGCAGCCGAATAATCATCATACCCCTCTGGTAAGAATTCTTTCCAGTTATACCTTTGATAATCTTTGAAACCATTGCTTTCTAAAACCTTCTTCAAATATTTGAAGTCATAAGCATTCTTTTTGTACATACTTTTATTTTGTCCTTCGGGCGTCGTATAATCCCATTTACCAAAAATAGGTCCTAGAACCCCAAGGTGTTCTAAATCTGTATTGTTGCTCAGATATACCTCAACTTGTCTTTCAAAATCAATCACTGATATTCTTAATATGCCATCTTTTTTTAAAACACGATGCCATTCACAGAGAGCAGTATTTATCTCATCTCGATCAAAGTATGGAATAACACCACAGGTATATATTTCATCAACTGAATTGTCTTGTATCATTGGCAAGTTATCAATAGATGTGCAATAATCTATATGCGGGTGGGCATCGACATCAATGTGGACGTACCCTGGTAGGTTTCTTTTTCCGCAACCTAGGTGAAGTTTTAACATATTATTCACCGATTATACTTTCAGACAACCTATAAGTGTCATCTTCATAATCTTTTCCCCCTCTTAACCCTTCTGTAAATACTACAAATTCATTATCTTCAACTATCTTTAATGCGTGAATTTCATCTGGAGGTGTTGTTATAAAGTCTCCTGCTTCCAAAAGAACAAAACTTGCAGGATCATCAGAATTAAGTGGCTTATGCCAGTACTCTAATGATCCTTTTGTAATTAGCATATGTTGAGTTGTATATTTGTGATAATGGTTTCCTCTGATTGCACCCTTTGTCGATTGTATTACAGCAACGTGCTCTATCTTATCTTTATAAAATATGTCAACAATTTTACCCCTGTCGTCAACGTGTTTTTCTAGGGGTGGCTGTGGATTATTCCAGATGTTTTTCTTTTCCATGGTCTCTCCTATTTGTAAAAACTTATATATTCTATATTAGGATTAATTTCTCTGATCTTATTTTTTATAGGCTCTGATAAATTCCAAGATAATATTAGTCCGCAGACTTTATCGACTGTTGCAAAAACTTCGTCACCACATATTTCTATATCTGATAGTGGTGTTGTTTTACCCTGTTTATACTTTGAAGTATCTGTTACAAAATCAATCAACGAATTATTCAAATTCAAAAAGTTTAACAACGTATTGCCTTTTGCGGCTGCTCCAATTGCGATTACATTATACCCTTTTTTCTTGTATCTTATAATTTTAGATACAAAATCTATCTTCCTCTTTAATAAATGTTTATTTAAAACTTCATAGGTCTTTTTTTCAAATAAGTAAGACTCTTTTTTGATTTGTTTTGTTATATCTTTATAATGTGAAATTTTTTCGTTTAGGTTCTTTTTTGCAATTACACGCAAGGAACCACCGTGATAATCAACAACTTCAATATTTACTATTTCAAATTTACATTTTTCCAATAAGTTCTTCAAGGAAGTGATCGTATAATATGTGACGTGTTCATGGTATATTTGATCTATCTTTTTTGAATCTATTGTTGATTTCCAATAAGGCACTTCAAAAACATAGTGACCACCGTTTTTCAGTAATGTATTTACACCCATAGTAAAAGATATGGGGTCATCTGAATGGTTATATACATTATTTGCTATAACTAAATCGGATGGTCCTACTTTTTGAACTATTCTATCAGATTCCTTTTGGTTAAAAACACAGTTTTCCGTAAATATGCCAGCCTCATTGGCAATATCACACATAGCCCTTGATGCATCAATTCCATGTACTTTATTGTTTAATTTATTCTTAAACTGACTGAGAAGATAGCCATCATTGGATCCAATTTCATATATTGTTGACTCTTTACTTAACGATAATTTGTGACTAATTGACTCACAATATTCTTCCCAGTGACTTCTAGATGTTAAAGAATTTGACGATGTATAAGAGTAATCAAAAAGATTGTATCTCTCGGTAGCATCAGTCGCTGTTTCAGTTTGTATTAATTTACACTCCTCACACATAACACAGGAAAGGTTATACACAGGCAATGGCATGGACTTGTGTTTTTTATCAATAAAAGTATCTGCATAAGGATGCATACCAAGATCAATTATCTTAGTTAGCTTTGTAGATCCACAAGTTAAGCAAGTTTTTCTTCTAGTCATTTTAAAACATCCTGTAATGAAATTTTTCTAAAACATTTTAAGTTTGATATAGGGCTACAATTTACCACTTCTATGCCAGCGTGTGCAGCCCTATATGCAAACATATTCCAAGTTGGCATGTGAAATTTAATACCATCAGGAATATTATATTGATCGCCTTTTTGTTGATAGTCATCAAACCAATAGTTCGGGTTCTTATCTGGTGTTTTATCCATAATCAGTCCGGGTCCGTCTTTTTTACTGCCGTCAACAAATTCAACATAGTTACAGTCTACACCCAAAAGGATAATTTTTTTATATCCCATACAAACAGCCGCCGAACAAGCGTTGGCACCACTATTACCATTATCGTGAAACTGAGTAAAACAATCTTCTGAATGATTCATCTTGTTGGTGCTACCATACGGTAGCATATTTACAAATTGGAAATTATCTTTGTCACTTAAGTTCCTTATGTAAAAATGCTTTTTAAATTTACCTGAATCGATAAGATCAATGAAGCTTTGTTGGTGATTATCTGTTACACGATAATCAAAGCAGCCGTGATAGGTAGGCCACCAGTCTAAACGAGGATAGGCTCGATAGGCAGAATTTAATCCAAATGTGTCAATACCATCTAGCATAGAAAAATCAACATCCTTAAGGGATGGACCATTTCCCATAATAACTATCGTTTCACTCTTAGTCATAAAAACTCCAAAATGTAGAACACCTTGTGTTCATATGTTCTCGACAAGATTCAGCACTATTAGCCCAAGATTCATATCTGTGTTGGACGTTTTCATTTAATATAGTTTCACACCCTAGCATTTGCGCTTCCATAACAAGCCTAGGACAAGTATCTGCACCATCAGGTAAAAATATAAGACCCTTTGAAGTAGACAACTTTATTAGTAATTCGTGATAAGGTAAACCAGCAACTACTTCTGCCTCTAAAGAGTTATCTTGCGCATACTTGACACATTTTTCATAACCCTTAATCCAAGAGTTTGTTCTAACAATAAGATATTTGTCGTTTTTTTCATTGTCTTTTATCGAGTCAATAAATCTTAAATCACCCTTTGAAAAAACAGAATTTAAAGTTTCTGTATTTTCTTCTTTGATTGTCTTAACCCTCTGTAAGAAGATATTCTTTTGCGCATCGCTCATAAACCAGATTTTTTTTGCATACCCATAAAAGGCTAAATTTATCTTGTTCTCTTTTATGTCTGCACAATCACACTCCTGACCTGTTTGAATTCTGTGAAGATCCAAAGATCTGAATTTACAGAATTTGTAGTCGTACTCGACTATAGAATAATTTACATTTTTAATCAAATGAAGTTTTAACCTGTAATCAAGCGAAACAAAATTTAATACAACCCAGTGAGCTTCTTTATATTGGTTGATTATAGAGCTTGTAAGCTCAGCACATCTTATCTTTATTATGTTTTTATTATTGGGTCTCCCTTGGATAATAGCCTCCGAGGTAAGCTCCGCTCCACCAACATAATCTTCAGCAAAAGCATCAGCTAAGAATATCATAAGACTCATATTAAATCATCCAAAAGTGAATTCACTTCATCCTCATATTCTTGAACTGTTTTTAAATACGGAGAAAGTTCTTCGTTATTGAAATCCTTATACATCCCCTTAATAACTTTTAGATTGTTTTTTTCTCTAAGATAATTTGAAAGATTTTTAGAATCTTCTAGGAACGATTCTTTATTCCTTCGGATAAAATTAAGAGACTTCTTAAAGGAGTCTTCTTTTGGATAAGCCCAAATACAAGACTCAGTAATTAAACCAGGCATCAAATGTTGTTGTTCTACTGGCTTTAAGTCATAAGCTACTTTAATGAAATGGCTTTTGAGTTTAATATTTCCAGCCCTGTTTTTACTGGGGGCTCTAAGAAAATCCAAATGGCCAGACCAGTTTGTTGCTATAATTGGAATACCGTTACAAGCTGCTCTAAAAATAGGTATACCAAAACCTTCGCCATGTGTGGCTGTAATATAACAGTCAATATAATCTGGATTATATAATGACTCCATCTCTTGCTCTGTTAAACTCCCGTGAACGAAATAAACCTTGCACTTTCTACTAGGCGCTATAGCTTGAAGAGTTGCTTCAATATCCTGCTTTGTTGCATAGAAATCCATAGTACTATTATTATGCATATGTGTTTTTACAATAAGCCCTACTTCTTCATCGTCTTTAAAGTTCTCTATAAACCATTTTAATGTCATTCCAAAGTTTTTTCTTGGTGCCATTTGAAGAACAGTAAGAAAGTTAAACTTTGTTTTAATATTCATACCTTTATAGATGTCTATTTGTTCCACAGTATCATCGTGTCCAAATGGTATAACTGTGATTGGACACGAAATCCCAACACCGTTTTCATCTTTTGTATTTTTAAGGTTTTCTTTTGCGTGATTGGATACAACCAAGATATGCTTCATAGTGTTACATTTAGCAACCCATTCTGATGGTGCAAATGTTGTTTCTAAAGCGGCAGTGACACCTATATCGTGTGGTGACATAGGCTGGAATTCATTGGGTGGTCTCACTTGGTAAGTGGCAGTAAATAAGTCATTTATATTAATATTACCTTGAGCATCCTGTCGAGATGCAAAAAGCCGATTTGTTTTGTCAATAAGATTTTTGTACTTTTCGTAATATTTTGAGCTACGACTAGTTGCAGCCCATTGAGTGTCCTGGACATAAACTTCTATTGTATCTTGTAATTCCAATAATGAGTCCAGCAATGTTCTTGCGTGTTCACTGTAGCCTGATAGGTTGCAAACGGGACCAACCACTAAGATTTTAGGTTTATTAATCATAATTCCACTGTCCTAATATTATTGTATTTCTTTCTATTATCCCAAGATCCTCTCTCCTCATGAACCCGTAACATCAGATCAACCCACTGTTTCTTAAAATCCTCAAAATTATAGTTGTCCTTAACGTGTTGTTGTCCAAGTTCGCCAAGTTCTTTTAGTTCTTGGGGAGTTTTATTATACATTTCTAGAAGAGCGTTAATAAAATCGTCTTTGTTAATTCTATCCTCATAAATGTATGGCACCTGCTGCGATCCAATCACAGCCTTAGAACTTGGTTCAATTCCAATACCAAACCATTTCTCTCCATCCGTGACTTGTTCCTGCAAACCACCTGTCATATTAACAATAATTGGAGTGCCGCAAGATAGAGACTCAAGAGTTGCCAACCCGAATCCCTCTGCATCTGAAATATTAATTGTGCAATCAGCCATTGTGTAAAGTGCTGCTAATTGTTCAGCCTGAAGTTTATTGGTGGAAAGAAAAATCTCTCCATCATTAAACCCTAAATGAGAAGCAAGGTAATGCAATGGTTGCCCATGGGGATCGTTAGGATCAGTATGCATAAACAAACAAACCTTTGATCGATCTACATCCTCCCTCTCTAGAAATTCCTTGAACCAATACACCAAACTACCAGACTGTTTTCTTCTAGCGTTCCGATTATTCCAGAAGAATATAAATTTATCTTTTAGTGTTGGATTTATTTTATATAGGTCGTCTATTTCTTTTGAGGGTCTTGGATAGAAATGATCTGAATTTACTGCGTGTGGAACATATTCTTCCTCCACTTCTGGGCATACATTCTGAACTATATCACTTGTGACTTTTGAAATACTTGCGATCACATCATTAGCGTCATAATATCTCTTATTGAATTTTGGGTATGGATAATTATCCCAAACGTGATAATAAACCATAGGTACTTTATCTCGAATCTGATCGTCTATTGACCATAACCATTCATAAAAACGTGGGTCGGTCATAAAATATAGGATATCTGGTTTTCGGTCTCTGATGAACTGGNTAATCATTTGAGGATTACCATAACCATCAATTGGGAATATTTCCCAAAATCCTGGATATCCTTCAATTCTTTTAGGTTCATAACTTTGATGCTTGATCGCTCCTCCAAGAGAGATCACATTAAACTTGCCACTATTAAGAAGGGCTTCTATAACATATTTTGTTTGGGTTCCCACCCCAGAAGGCAACAAAGGGTGGTCGCTTATTGTTAGGACCGTAATTTTTTTATCCAATTTAATACCTCATTTACAATATTCTGTCTTATAAAATTCACAGACACCTGGGCGGTGTTTGCAACTTGTACAAGAATTTCTGTTTTTAATATATCGTTCTTTTGTAATATTGTATAGGGCTGTAGTCAAAGATTTTAATGCATCTGTTGTTCTTTTTTTAGCCGCTGTGATTCTAACAAACTCTACTTTTTTTCCAGGCTTGGCAGTACGCTTTAAAAGAACAAAGTGACAATCAATATCTTTGGGATCAACATCATACTTTTGCGAATAAAAATGTTTATACAATACAAGTTGATAGGCCATAACCTTATCGCTTTTCTTTTCACGACGCCAACCCCAGGAGCAAGTCTTCCAATCGATTAGGTGAACCTTCTCATCTTTCTTAGAATGAACTACAAGGTCAATAAAACCTTTGAAATTTTTTTCTGCTTCCGTGAACTCTGTGATGGGTTGGTACAAAAACTCCTCAGCAGCTAAAACGTGCCAATCCTCGCCAAGCTTCCCAAATTTTTCTACTAGTGAACGATAAAGGTCGGGAATAATCTCAATACCGTGAGCCATCCACAAAGGCAGATCAAAGTCGTTAGCCGCTCTCTGTTGTTCATCCACCGGCAGAGCTTTCAGTTCTTTTACAAACTGTTCCTTAAGCAGAGTAGTGATCTTTTCCTGAGACCTATACTGTTCAGTCTTTGTGAGAGTTTCCTCACACAGGGTATGTAAAGCTTTTCCAAAGGCAGTGTAGATATTGCCCTCAAACTTATTGATCTTGTCAATGTAGGTAAGCTTATGATAATATGGGCAAATAAGCCAATTCTTCCACTCTGAATAAGAGATATGTTTTCCAGCCAAAGTTCCGTCGCTTTCTTAATTGTTGACGAGTTCATCGATCTTGTTATATAGTTCCGGGCTAATTTTCTTTAGTTTTTGTTTGCTTCCCAGAAAATACTGCTCAAATCCAGTAGCAAAGTATTCACGCAATGAAACAGAACTATAGGGTCGAATAAACATCCCAGAAGTAATCATTCTGAGTAGGTTTTTACCGACTCGCTTATAAAGAAACTGATCAAAATCCTCATCGAACTTAAGGTTTTTAAAATCATANTCCTGTGTCCANTATCCTTCTGACTTCAGTTCAAATTCCAACTCATATCTTTTTTTGAGAAACTCTTTTTTTATTTTTTGATCACCATAAATTTGTTCCGGGTATAGAACTTCTGCGTGGTGTGCAAATTCGTGAACAATATCATCTATCAAATCAGCAGCATTATCTTGATCTTGAGTTATATAAAAAACACCGTCTTTATACAGGGCATTAGCTTCACGATCATCAAAAATTTCTTGGTGACCTATCTGCACTCCCTTAAGTCCACTAAATAATTTAGATGGTATTAGCTTCTCTACAGAGCGAAAAATAGCTTGGGCATCAACGTTATCTGGTAGTTGATCTTTTTGATAAACAGGGACATTCCCAAACCGAAAATGCCTAGTGGTATTTTTTACCTTCTCAAAAACATATTCTCTCATAATATCTCCGAAGCAAGGGTTGCCAATTGTGATCTCTCACCTTTAGTTAGTGTGATATGTCCAGCAATGTCATAATTTTTAAATTTTTCTACTGCATGAGTCAAACCATTTGATACTGAATCTACATAGGAATTGTCTATTTGTTGTATATCACCTGTAAGAACTAGCTTTGTCCCATGTCCTACCCTTGTTATTATAGTCTTTAATTCGTGTGCTGTCAAGTTTTGAGCCTCATCAACAATCATAAAAGCATTTGCGATAGAACGACCTCGAATATAAGTCATTGCCTCAATTTCAATAACTCCCTGTTCTACCTGCATATCTAGAGCAGTGCGGTCACCAAAGAGATGCTCCAAATTATCTCGAATTGGAGCGATCCACGGCAACATCTTCTCCTCTAAAGTCCCAGGCAGAAATCCAATATCTCTGCCCATTGGTTGCACTGGACGGGTAATTATAAGTTTGTCATAACCACCAGAAGCACCAGTAGTGTTAATGACTTGTTCCAATGCACAAGCTGTAGCTAACAATGTTTTACCAGTGCCAGCCGGACCTGTCAAGGACATTATATGAATATTTTTATCAAATAATAAATCCATAGCATATTGTTGCTCTTTATTTCTTGCTGAGAGACCCCATATGTTTTTGTATTTATTTACTTTTTTTAAAGGTTTATTCTCTCCTTCATAGCGGCAAATCGCTGACTTATTTGTTCCTTCGTTTTTAAGAAGAAGGAATTGATTGGGAAACAGTCTCTTCTTCTGCTCCGGGAGGACAAATGGCTCTCCTGTATAAAATCTATCAATAAGTGAGAAGTCCACTTCCAATTCTTGAGTGCCAGTGAATAAATTTTCTACAGAATTAATAACCTTTTGTGGTTGATAGTCAAAACACTCTATACCATAAGCATCACACTTGACTCTCATATTGAGATCCCGAGACACTACAGCGATCTCGTGACCTTTCTTTTTTAATCGGAGGGCGACGGCAATAATTTTATTATCTGAGTCATCCTCTTTCATCCCAGCGGGTAGGAAATTTGCATCATAATGAGCCGCAAAGACTTTACCCTTGCCCCTCCCAAGCGCAACTCCTTCCATAAGACTACCTTTTGAGCGCAACGCATCCAATACCCTGTTCATAGTTCGGGCATTAAGACCGGCAGTATCTTGACGGTGTTTATGTTTATCTATCTCATCTAATACAATTGTTGGGATTGCAATATTATTTTTCCCAAATGCCAATATGGAACCTGCCTCTGTAAGATACACATTTGTATCTAAAATGATGGTTTTCTTCATATATTCCCCCAAATAAGTGGGTTTATATAATTAGTTCTCAGGGTAATAAAAAAGCCGCCCGAAGGCGGCTGGTGGAGGTAGGGAGAATCGAACTCCCGTCTTGCCTAGTTCCATAAAGAGGTCATTCACAAGGTTAGGTCTGTTTTTTTCGTCAGACAGCCCACTTGACTAGATCATTTTATTATGGCTAAAATAATCAAAAGCACTTACAAAGACACAGTACGGCTTTCTGTTTTTTGGCTGCCGTCGCCTCAAGTCAAGTCAGGTTATTAAGCTGCTTGTGCTAGTTGAAAATCGTCGTTTGCGATTAGAAGTTAAGCGTTTTTAGTGAGCCACGCTTCCCTCACCCTTGCACCTTTTTTACTTTCCTATCAATCGATACCGGTTACCCCCATTCACCTAATGTTATATAATACAACGAAGAACTTGTCAAATTATTTATATTTCTATATATGCTAGCAAGCTATCAAGCTCCAATAAAGCTAGAAAAAGCTAGAAAAAGTAAGAAAAGTAGAAAAGAGTTTTTTTTCGTTGTTTAACAGCTTGCAGCTATTATAACGAAGCCTGACAAAGTGTTAAGGAAGAATTTTTTAAAGATCTAATTCCATATCAACCCCTTGTTCAACATCATCTGTAGGGTCTTCTTTTTCCTCTTCATATTCTGGAGTAGAGACGGGAGACAAATCGTTCTGAAGTTCGTCTTCGAATTTATCGAAATATAAAAGTAGATTGGTAACAAGATAGTCATAAAAAACATCCTTGTCTTTTTCATCTGCTAACATATCATAAGCATCAACAATTTGTTTTTCTACCCTTTTATATGAAGCTTGAGCAAAGTTTCTACCAGTTTCATTCTGATCGTCTAGTTTTATGAAGTCATCTTCATCTGAATCGCCATCGCCATCAACATCAATGAATTCACCTTCTATTGATTGTGCTTCTTTTCCGTCATCTTGTGGATCAAGATCTATGGATATTTTTTCTAACAGTGTATCTCTGTCAATTTCATACTCTATATCTTCAGTTTGTTTTTCACCCTGTGTGTTAGCCTCTATGGGTCTTAAGGAGTTTTCAACTGCGTGTACAATATGATTTTTAAAAGATTCTCTTTGTTCCTCTGAGGTGGTCAGCATTTTGTAATCATCTTGGAGTGTTGGAATAATATTCTGCAAAAGATCAGCAAGAACATTAATACCAGTACTACGACTAGCTTCATCTGTACCGGTCTCAGCTTCAATCAATTTACGAACAACTTTTCTTATCTTTTCCTCAGCAAGTCTCTGCTGGTCCAGCTTTAAAGCTATTCTTTTACGGATATGGTCCCTGATAAGTTCTTCAGCGATTAGTTGTTCTCGGTCAATAGTCATAGTATTATAATTATCTCCGTCTTTGACGTTTTGCTCTTCTAACTTTTGGACGGCTAGTTTTAGAGCGGTTTTTATAAGGATTATAAGTGTTAGGAGGACCAAAACCACCAGCATAACCAGATACGGCTCCTGATCCTGAGTATTCTTCAATAGTATCGTCTATTACTGAATTCAGTCTTTCGGTTTGAGGAATTAAAGAATTCCACAGAGCCTCTCCGTCAATTGATGGCGGCGCATAAGATAAGAAAGTTTCTTTATCTCTCTCAGCAATTGCTTTTCTCATGTCCCGAGCACTATAAACAATACCATCTTTAGATTGGACAGGATCTTCAACAATGTCTTCTACATTTACACCAGGGTTATGACGCTCAGCATACGATTGCGCCCGGTCAAAGCGAGTATCACCCACATCCTTGCTGCTCTTAACTAAAAGAACTGTATCTCCATCGGAGGCTGATTGGGGATCAGCAACAAATTCATAGACTGCCTGGACTGGACTACGATAGTCAGCGATCTTAGCGGTAATATTTGGTTCACCGTTCTCAAGGTATTCTTCCCAGATGCGCAAACTTTGCGCATTGCTTACTTCTGGATAATCAACGGGAGAAATTAAAACAATCACCTCATCAACATCAGACCGTTTAGCAATTTTATTCACATAATCAAAGTGACCACGATGTGGTGGTTTGAACTTGCCAGGAAACAAAGCTATGCGCTTACCCTCTTTTTCGGTAATGACCTGAGCAGTATTATCTAATGACTCATTCCTTTGTCCTGGAGTCTGTTTTATTGCTGTGGTCAATTCATCAGCAATGACTGATGTGTTTCTGAGAGCCTTTTCTCCAGCATTTATAGCATCGTTACGATTTTCGTATGTGAAGTAATTACTAATATCCTCAGACAATTGTTGAGTTGCTTCAAAAACGTTGTCGATAGATGTTGATAATCTATCCATGTATGTTTCAGCAATCTTAACAATTCTGTCAGTGTTCACGGGTAGTGTGGCTAATACCTTGTAATCCGCTTGCGCTCCACCAATCTTACCCAAAGCCGCTGCACTTATAGACCACTGCGCTCCGCCGTCGCCTTTCTTCTTAGATTCGTTTAATAAGGAGTTGAATCTATTCCAAATTTTTCTATTTCGCTCAACTGTTAGATACTTCAAACCTTCTTCTGCTACTTGTGGATCTTCTTGATCTATTTCGGCAGCAGCTTGATCTAATTTGGTTCTCCGAGCCGCATCGTAGCCGTTTACACTTCTTAGGATGGCATATTGTTCTTCCCAGTTAGCAGCTTTTTTGTATAGGGTATAAGTGTTCTTTGTTCCACTTCTTCCAATACCAAAGACTCGCTTTGACACCTTAGCGTCTGTACCCTGGGTAAGAAGCTCAAAAATATTATCCCTTGTGATAACAAATTGTTCAATTTTTATTTCTTCACCCAGTTTCCAACCTACAATATAAACAACCTCACCATATTCATCTAAAGCGTCAACTAAGTTTGTAAAACTACCATGAATTATACCCTTTTTCCTGAGCAACTTCAGACTAATTGGGATTCCTTTGTGTCCTTCTAAGGTGCTAAAAGCCATCATATCTTCGATAGGTAAATTACCTTTGTCAGTTATTTCTTTAGCTTGTTGACCGGATAACATGGCAGACAGGAAACCCTCAAATACAAACCCAGCAGAGGATGATGTAAAGTTTTCAATAACCGCCTTTAAAGATTCAAGAATAATCAGGGTGCTAATCATTCTCTGAGGAGAGGTCATTTTATTATCAAGCTTAATTCTGTTTTTTAGGTCTGCAAACCTTTTTTCAACATTAGCCCCTCCTGAAATGGTTGCAAATATCTTTTGAACCTGAGATCTTTCCATAGACCCAGGATCACCCCAGGCTTCTGAAGGTGCAAACTTTGGCAAAGATAGTACGAATTTTCTAGCTCGATCAGACTTAATATTACTTTCTTTCTCTGTTATGATTGGTTTGTCAACAACTAGAGATTCTTTTGTACTTCTTTTTAGATTCCCGTAGCGGAACATCCCAAGTATCTGATTTAACGGAGCAAAGTTGCCCGCAAACTTGTATGTGTGTCCATTATAATCAAAGACCACCGCCTCTACTGGCGTAGTAATCGTAGAAAAGTCCTTGATTTTGTTGAGGTGACGCTGCATAACAGCCATGGCTTCGGGATTCTCAGTACCAACTGAAGTGATTTCTTTTACAGCGTTCGCAAGCTCATTCTTGAGACGCATTACTTCTTTGTTATTATCTTCGATAAAGATACTTCTAAGACCTTTTAACAGTTCAACTGTAAAGTCGTGGATAGCTAACTCTAATGGTTCAACAGATTGTTGAAGCAATACTTTACTACCCGCTATTATTGAGTTAAGGTCTTGCAAATCTTGAGGATTCAAGCCTTTCTTGAGTGCTCGCAGTCCTATGTTTCCGGGAAGCTTAAGAATGTAATTTATTATCTCTTCTTTTAAATTTCTAGGTAATTCAGAATCAATACCATTCATTAACCTTTTGTACATATAATCAAGGATAGTGGAGTCATCATTTAATCCTTCTTTCCTCATCTCATTATTAATGCGATTAAAAGCTTGATTTAGGGCTTGTCCATCATCTTCAATTTTTTTAATGTCTACTAAAGCTCTTCGTGCTAAATTAAAATCATCGCTGTGAAGTTGGTTCTCCATTCTCTCCATAGCATTATCAAGAGTTTCAAGAGTTCCTCTGGGGATTGGTGATTGATCTCCAGTTTCACGATCAAACACAAAGTGACCAACGTCGTGTATTTTTAGTGTTTTATCATCGTAGAGGATAACATTTGCATTACCTGGATCCATAACTTCGGCATTGTACCAAATATTTGTGTTGGGCCCAAAGATTCTCTCTTTCTCTTCGTCTGATAACGCCTCAACAGCTTTTTCAAAAGTAGCAAAGCCGCCACTAAAAGCCTTTTCTAGTCCTCCACGACCAGCAAACTTTTGTGCAAGCCCTACGGCATCTAAGCCGCCAGACTTTAAATTTCCTTTGTTACGGGCTCCCTTGGCTTTTCCCTCGGGAATAGAATAAGAAAGAAATAGATTTTGACCGTCTACTTTTTCTTCAGCAGTCAGTTCACCATTAGCAGCAGCTTCAAGGATCTCCTTCATTTCACCAAATGTTAAATCTCTATTTTCATAGAGATGATCCATGTGACCAGCTACGCCACCCATTACTTATCCTCTGTGAGTACTTTTAATTCTTCTTCAAGAGCATTTACACGCTCATTTAGAGATCTTACGTGGCGCTTAATAGAACGTATATGTTCTTTTGCTAACTGGACTCTTCCAGAGTCTCTTTTGTTAGTAACTCTAATACTAGATACAATATCATAAAGAGCTTGAACAGAAGCTCCAGCATCTACTTTAAACTCTTCATTTAGAAGAAACTTCTTAGTCAGCCTTTTTAGCACTGGACTTCTTCACTTTCTTGGGTGCTTTTGCAGCCTCAGCTTTAGGTGCAGCTTTAGGTGCAGCTTTAGGTGCAGCTTTAGGTGCGGCCTTGGGTGCAGGTGCTGCTGCTCTACGTGCAGCATCTCTTGCTGCAACTCTTGCAGCCCTTCTTGCTTTTCTTACTCGTGGACTAGGCATTATTAATTCCTCCTAATATTTGACTCTAAGTCATTATAAATAGTAAGCAGCAAAGCTATATTCTTATATTGTTGTCTTATTTTTAGGATGAACCAGTAGGAAGGGCAACCAGCATACTGCCAGTGACTCCAAGTTGAAAAGTTTTAGCTTGTCCTAAATGATTAGTTCCTTGAATAAAAAGCCCAGCGTTGGGTTCAGTAATATAAACTGATCCGGAATTTTGCTGTGAGCCGTGAATATGCCCTTCCTCTAGTGCTTTGTCTAAAGCCTTTGTAGCTTCTGCTTTAAGTTGTAGAATAGATGAAACGTGACCTAGGAATCTTCGCTTCTTCATTATGAACTACCACCGTCATACCCTAAAGTTTCATCAGTTACATCTAATCTATAATGTCGGTCAACATATCCAAATATATTAACTTTATCATTTGATGTTGTTGATGCATAAATAGAAACATTTTTATGTGGCACACCAGGATAAATTTGTTGAAGTCCTTCTCGGTTGAGCACTTGAATAACAAATGTATTTTTATCGTCCGAAAAAGCATTCGAAGATTCAGTACTGCTAGAAACTACTGCTATAGTTAAATTTAAATCACTACTTGAATCATGATTTGCTGCCCACAGAAAAACCTCATCAAAAGCGTAATTAGTTGTTGTGTGAATTAAAGTTGTCCCTGATACGTTAATTGGGACAGTCGTGTTACCACCAGATAGAGAATTACGACTCCTTAATATGCCCTTAGTATTGTATGCACCACCAGATAGTGACGGAGCAGACAATTGATTCCCTAATTTAGTCATATTGAAGTCTCCTTGTTGTTTTATAAATACTCTTAAGAATTATATTTTTTCGTCTCCAAACAAATTTACTATTTGCACGCCCCGTGTGGGTTTAGTTTCTTCTTTTGTGATAACCTGATTAATTTCATAATCTACTACAGGTATCTCTAGAGCAATTTCTTCACTTACCGGCTTTTTTGCTGGCTGTTTTTTTCGGTATATTGTAACAATTACTGTCTTGTAATTGCTTGGCATTTTATCCCCCTTATGTTACAGAGGTTCAAAACCTCCATCATCTTTAACGGAACCAATGTGAAAATATTCATGAAGATTGTTGTGCAAATTTTGCATCATCTTGATCATAGTAGAATCTGTTTTATCTTGATTGTTGTTTAATTTTTGCCATACTTGCATTTCGGCTTTAGCAATTGAGTTTCTCAAAAATACTTTTATTGCAAGAAGTGGTGATGCAACACCAATGTTTTCCATCGACCGATACCCAGCAAAAATATTGCCAATCAATTCATTATTACTATTAACAATTGGAGACCCGCTGCTTCCTGGTTTAGTTGGCATACTATACATTGCATAGCCTTCTGGTGAATACCCTGTAAAATATCCGTCAAATGTTAGAACCATTCTTGGAAAAACAATACCATGAGGTGCAGCCATATTATAAGCAAGTTGTCCTCTTTTAGGTCGATCTTTGGCTACTTTAAGAATTGGTGGCTTAGTTAGTACAGTATTTACTCTGAGTAGGCAAAGATCAAATCTTTTATCAATGGCAACCACATCAGCATTATATTTAAAACCATTGTAATCAACAATAGTAAATTTTTGACCCATATGAGTTACCACTACACTATCTATTTTTCTTTCTTTCATAAATGTACTACGACAAGAATGCCCTGCACTTAAAACATAACTTACATCACTTGAGACTTCACTGTGTTTAATAAAAGACCCAGATGAAACAGCACGAGATTTTGCGTTTTGACATTTGACTTTATTGTCCTTATCAAGTTCACATCCTTTCCAAAGTGTATCACTTCTTAGTTGAACAAAGGATTTTACTGGAAAATTATGTCTTAGTGGTTTTGCCTTGTTATGGTAAGAAGTACAGGCACCAGAACAGCTTGCAACCGTAACATATAACAGGGTGATTAAACACACTCTAAGGGTATCCGTAATTATTCGTATCATAAAATAACTATTTCCGAATAAAGAGTTTCAGTCTATTTAAGTTGTAATAAGTTACAAACGCACAAACCAAGAAGGTGTTATAAGATGTTGTCAATGTGTCAAAAAATGATCAAAATAGCCGCTTTTGTATTAGCGGCTTTAGTTTTATTCCCCTCAAATGCTATCTCAGAGCCAAAAACTTCTGATTTGCAGCCAATTTGGGAAAAGATCAATGGTGAGTGGAAATTTAATGAAATAAAGAGACAAAAGCACCAAAGTCTTGTCTATGTTATAACTACAACTGAGAATAACTCCAGCAAAAACATACTTACTAAAGAAATGGTGAAACTTCCCTTCATCCAGATCATCGATGAGAGTAAGAAAGAGGGAATATCACTTCACTAGTTTTTTAGGAGAACATATGACAAGAGTATTAACTAATAGATGGGTGCTCTTGTGTGTTCTTTGTGTGACAATTGCAGTCTCCTCGTTTTTAATATATAAAAACAATTTTCAGCCAGAATTAGTATTATCAAAAGACATAACTTATTATCTACCTGGACAAAGAGATAATTGTAAATGGATATTACAGGCAGATAATAATTTAAGAAACATAGCTGGCGAAACAACTGAAATTAGAATAGGTATACCCGAAGTTCAAGCGGGCGGTTATCTAAGCGGCCGCATAGAAGTGGGACAACATAATAATCTGATGCTTGCTTTTGTCCCCCCAGGGACACAAAAGAACAAAGTTCCTGTTATTCTAACAGCAGACTATTCTGAACAAGAATTGCCGATCAATTTTTTAAGGTTTAGGTGGGTACAAAGCAGCACAATAACTATTCTTATATTTTCCTCCGAAGAAATGTGTATCGCCTCTAGGGGTAAAAAATAATGAGATTCTTACCCTTACTGTTTGCTCTTAGTGCTATCTCTGGGTGTGAAGAAGATAGGCTTGTCAAGATTGAGTGCATTCCTGGTGAAAAACTTGTATGTGATGAGCACGGTCAAGACTTCCCTGCGGCTGATCCTATTGATATCGCACAAAGAGCAGGTCAGTGTTCTTACGGTTTAAAAACTTGCACAACAAGTGGCTGGTCAGAATGTGTGGGAGCACGAGGACCTTCTGAAGAAATCTGTGATGGCATAGACAATGATTGTGATGCTGCCATTGATGAAACCTACCCAGAAATACATCAGCTTTG